>Ga0302326_10002481_pt1 | contig 44894 bp, 46 predicted proteins | sample Palsa_T0_3_FD_202264 | JGI IMG/M metagenome (GOLD analysis project Ga0302326, IMG submission 202264) | Peat permafrost microbial communities from Stordalen Mire near Abisko, Sweden - Palsa_T0_3 | ecosystem: Environmental > Terrestrial > Soil > Palsa > Peat permafrost | place: Sweden: Abisko...
AGCACTTCGATGCCGCCTTCGGGCTGAACGCGCGCGGCACGCTGTTCACGGTGCAGAAGGCGCTGCCGCTGTTCAACGACGGCGGCTCGATCTTCATGACCGGGTCGAACGCTTCGCAAAGGGGCTATCCGAACTGGAGTGTGTACGCGGCGAGCAAGGCCGTGCAGCAGGCGTACGCCCGCGTGTGGCTGGCCGAGTTGAGGGACAGGCGGATCCGGGTGAACGTGCTGACCCCCGGCCAGGTTGCCACGGCGAAGCAGGAGGAGGTGTTTGACGAGGAGACGAAGCGGCAGTTCGAGTCCCTGATCCCGCGGGGAAAGATGGGCCGTCCTGAGGAGATCGCGGCGGTCGCGCTGTTCCTCGCCTCGGACGACTCGAGCTACGTGAACGGGATGGAACTGGTTGCCGACGGCGGCACCACGGCGATCTGAGCGGGAGACACCAGCACGCGCGGGTATGCCGGCAAGAACGCAGTCGTCATGGGCGGCGGCAGCGCCTGCGCGGCAACAGGTCGGACCCGTGAGGTTGGCAACATGGTCGTTCTTCCCGCCAAGCGCCAGCCTGGTCCAGCGATAACCAGTGCCGCAAGCAGCCCACCTATCACCAAACCCCGCTTAAGCGGGAGCAGCCAACCTCTCGATCGTCAGTCAAGACGGGACACCTCATGAGTAGCATCAGCATCATCGGCACCGGGAACATGGCCCGCACCATCGGCGCGCTGGCGGTAGCGGGCGGCAACACCGTGGAGGTCATGGGCCGCGATCAGTCCAAGGCCGCTGACCTGGCCAAGGCTCTCGGCGGCGGCGCCACGACGGGAGAGTGGGGCACCATCCCGGCCGGGGACATCGTCATCGTGGCCCTCTTGTGCGACGGTGTCGTTCCGGTCGTCGCCCAGTACGGAGATGCCCTCACGGGCAAGATCCTCGTCGACATCAGCAACCCCTTCAATTCCGCGGCCGACGGGCTGGCCCACCGCGAGGACACCTCGATCGCGCAGGAAGTCGCCAAGGCGGCCCCGGCCAGCGCCAGCGTGGTGAAGGCATTCAACACCATCTTCCGTCATGTCCTGGAGAAGGGCCGTCCCGACGTCTTCATCGCTGGCGACAATGCGCAGGCCAAGGCGGGCGTGGAGGCGTTCATCGAGAGCCTCGGGCTCCGCCCGCTGGACGTCGGCGGCCTGAAAATGGCGTACTGGCTCGAAGGAGCGGGCGTGATCACGATGGGCCTCGCCCGCCACGGGGTGGGGAACTGGGACTTCGCCCTCGGCGTCACGGAAATTCCCGGCTGAGCCGCACGGCCCCCCGGTCCAGGCGGGCGGGCCGCCCATCTGGATCGGCGGTGCCAGCGAGGCCGCGATGCGCCGGGTCGGCCGCAGCGGCACCGGCTGGCTCGGGTTCGAGGGGCTGCCGGACGAGGTCGCCGACCACTTGTGGTCGATCGCCCGCCGTGCGGCGCAGGACGCCGGCCGCGATCCTGACGCGCTGAAGACCGCTATGCGAATCAACCTCGAACCGGGCACGTCCGTTGACTCGCTTGCTGGCAAGCTCGCGCGCTTCGCCGGGTCCGGTGTTGATGAGGCGTTCGTGGATGCCTTCGCGGTGTTCCCCAGCCTTGACCAGATGCTTGACTTCGCCAGCCAGGTGATCGCGCGCACCGGTCGGTTGTAACCACCCAAGAGCCGGACATCTTGGCAGGTTCAGCAGGAATGGTGACGCCCATCTGCTCGGCACGGGCTCACATGCTCCATAGCGCTTGGGTGGGTGACGTGCGGGCGGCGCGTAGGGCCGGCCAGAGGCCGGCGACGGCGCCAATGACGATGGCGGCGCCCATGCCGCCGCCCCAGGCGAGGGCGGGGATGACGACGAGCTCGTGCTCGGCGGAGGCGTAGACGGCGGTGGAGAGGGCTCCTGCTCCGACGCCGACGGCGCCGCCGATGAGGGCGAGGAGGACGGCTTCGGCGAGGAACTGGACTCGGATGTGGGCTCTGGTGGCCCCGAGGGCCCGTCGGAGTCCGATCTCGGATCGTCGTTCGAGTACGGAGATGATCATGATGTTGGCTACCCCGACCGCGCCGACGAGCAGCGCGACCGCACCGAGACCCAGGAACAGGTCGTCGAAGGCGCCCTGGGCGTCGGCCTGGGCGACGAGAGCGGCCGACGGCTGGGAGACGTCGACTTCGCTGGGGTTCTGCGGGTTGGCGGTGGCGGCCAGCAGGTTGTCCACGGCGCCGACCTGGCTGTTTTGGGCTCGCACGTAGATGGTGGAGGGGTGCCCGTCGAAGCCGAGGTAGCGTTGGGCGGCAGGAAACCCGACGAGGACCGAGGAATCGATGTCGGGGGCCAAGACGGCCGGCTTCAAGATGCCGGCCACGTAGAACCATTGGTTGTCTAGCCAGATGCGCTCACCGGCAAAGACCCGGTCGATCCCGAGCCGCTGGGCAGCGGCGGCCCCGAGCACGGCGACGGGCTCCTGGGCGGTCGCTGCGTTGAGGTAGCTGCCCTGGGCGACGCTGGTGCTAACGGTTTGCGGCAGTCCGAGGCTGGCGGCGTCGATGGAGATGGCGCTGGTGTCGATGGTGGGGATGAGCGGGCTGCGAAACACGTTGCCGGCGACCGAGCCGGTCTCTTGCACTTGGGTGACGGCGTCGATGCGCCTGATCATGGGCGGGGCGGTCTTGGGCAGCTCTGCCGTGACGCCGGTGAGGGTCTGGCCGTTTTCGACGACGAGGAGATTGGTGCCGAGGGCGGAGATCTCGTTGAGCAGGCCGGCCGAGGCAGACGAGGAGAGCCCCAAGACGGCCACGATGGCGGCCACGCCGATGGCGATCCCCAGGGCGGAGAGCCCGGCGCGTAGCTTGCGGGGACGCAGCCGACCGTGGATAGGCGTCCCAGGTCCGATGGCCGCTTCATGGCGCGGCGACGCGGATGGAAGGCCGGTGGTACCCGGAGGAGCTGGGTGCCCGCGATGGCGTCTGGTGTGAGGGCCGCTGCGGAGGGAAGCTCACCTCCATCTTCAGTCCGCCGTGCGGCTGGGGGGTCGCGGTGATGGTTGCGTCGTGTGCGTCGGCGATGGCCTTGACGATGGACAGGCCGAGGCCGGTCCCGTCTGGCCGGCTTCCCCGGTGGGGGGCGAGCCGCTGGAAGGGCTGGAAGAGGCGGTCGATGTCGGCCGTGGGGATCGCCGGGCCGGTGTTGGTCACGGCGAGGACGGCGCGGCCGGAGCGGGTGGTGGCTGTTATGTCGACTCGTCCGGCGGACTGGTTGTAGCGGATCGCGTTGTCGACCAGGTTGCGGACCAGTCGCTGGACTAGGCGGGGGTCGCCGCTGACGGCTGCGGGGCCGGTCTCGGTCCGGATGCTGGCTCCCGTGGTTCCGGTGTCGAGTTCGGGGCTGAGCAGGACGGTGTCGATGACGGCGGAGAGCTCGAAGGATTCGTAGGTGCTTAGTCCTCCTTCGCTGCGCGCTAGGGTGAGCAGCGCGTCGATCAGGGTACGCGACAGCCGACGAGAACGGGCTGGGTCACGCCACCGTCTCGGTGCCGCGCGGCACCGGCGAGTTCCTCGTCGGCGGCGGGAACCTGATCCACACTGTGCCCGTTCCGCTGCACCACTCCGTCGGCACCGGCGTGATCGTGCTGGCCGTGGTCCTGGCCCTGGCCGGCGCCCTGCTGGCGGGGGCACTCGCCAGCTGGCGGATCGCCGTGCTGCGGCCCGTCGACGCGCTGGCCCGGGTGGCATGCCCCCACGACGAATAGGCGAAGTTGCGGAAGACCCGGCGGGCCAGAACACACCGCAGGGCGTGTCCTGCCCGGCAATCCTCCGGGGTCGCGGCTAGGTGGCTGCAGTGTGGCCTGAATACGGGGAAGCCAAGTGGTCGCTGTACTGGACGGCACGTAGCCGGCCGGTGCCCTGCCAGCTCGTGCCGCTGCTTGCCGGGTGTATCCGGGCGCCACCAAGTGCACTCGCTTGAGCGCATCCCCCGGGAGCCGGTGCAGCAGTGCCGCCAGCAACGCCCGGTCACCAGGGGTGAAGCGCACCCTGTCTGGGGCGCATGGCCGATCCTGCCGCTCACCTGCGCAGCCCCGCAAAGACCTTGATCTCATGACTGGCGATGGCGCTTCGTTGCGGTCGTGGCTGTGAGCTACGAAACCTGCCGGTTACCAAGTACCTTCGCGCGTAGCGTGGCCGCATCCGCCGAAGCCGTGCTCGCGGCACCTGCATCCCCCGCAGCAGCGTAGGCAACACCGAGCAACGTCAGCGCGCGTGCCTCGTCCAGCGGCATGCGCATCTCGCGGGAAGCATCGGCCGCTCGCTGTCCGAACAGGATGGCCTCGCCTGAATCGCCGCTGGCCAGCGCGAGCTCACTCAGCCCGAGCAGCGCTTGCGCGTGAGCCGTTCGTTCGGCAATGCTGTCGGCGAGCTCCAGGGCGCGCTGCAACGCCTCGCGTGCCTGACCGAACTCGCCCAGCCGCACCCTCGCCACGCCAGCGCCGCACAGTGCGTACGCCTCGTAACGGACATCGCCGATGCCGCGGGCTATCGAGAGCGCCTGCTCGAACGCGGCGGCGGCGCGGGCCGGCTCGTCCGATCGCAGCCAGGCCTCACCGAGCCGGTGCAGCACCTGTGCCTCGATGCTCACGACTCGAGCCGCCCGGACCAGTTGCAGCGCCTCTGACAGCAGTTCCATCGCCTCATCGGGTCTGTCGAATTCCAGCCGGATCTGGGCAAGGTCGCGCAGTACGCACGCTATGTCCCAGCTACTGCCAACCTCGCGGAACACGGCTAGTGCTCGCTCATAACCTCGGGCGGCATCCTCGAGCCGTCCGCTCACCCGGTTCACGGTTGCCACGGTCCGGGTGACACGAGCGACGCCCCGTCGGTCTCCGGCGTCCGTGAACAGCCGCACTGCCGCGGTCATTTCCGCGTGAGCGGCGCCGAGTCGCCCCTGGATGAAATGCCTCGTGCCCACGGAATAGAGCATCGCCGCCTGGCCGCGCACGTCATCCGCTTTCCTGGCGGCTTCCAGGGCGATCTCGTGAGTTTCCCGCCAGTCGTCCAGGTAACTTCGAGTTTCGAACAACGTCACCGCGCTGAAGGCAAGGCTCCAGCACAGCTCGGTGAAACCCGCCTGAGCCGCTTGCCTTACCCCCCAGACCAGCGTGGCACGTTCGCGTTCATACCAGGCCAGGGGATCCGCGACCAGCTGCTGTACCAGTCGTTCCGGCAGCGGCCACCGCATCGCCTCGCCTAGCATCCACAAGGAGTCTCCGCCGAAATGCTCGCGGTCGGCTGCATCGGCAACGTAGAGCAAGGCGCTGAGCGCCCGCTCAAGCAGCGTCCTGCGCTCGGCCGGCGGCTCTTCCGCGGCTAGCCGTTCCCGGGCGAAAACCCGGATCAGGTCGTGGAAGCGGTACTGGCTGTGCACGCCGTGACCGCTGCCGCTGATCTCGACGAGCTGGGCACTGACCAGGTCATCGAGCAGGTCCTCGGCGTCGTCGAGCGGCTTATCGATGAGCACGGAGCTCAGCCAGCCCGAGAAGACCGGCAGGTCGAGCAGGGCCAGCCGGCGGAACAACCGTCGCGCCTGCTCGCCGACACTGTCGTAGGTGAGCGAGATGCTGGGCCGTATGCCCATGTCGCCGTGCCTGAGCTCGTCCAGACGGCGTGTCTCGTCTGCGAGGCGATCGGCCAGTTGCCGGATCCGCCAGTGCGGGTGCGCGGCTAGCCGCGCACCCGCGATGCGCAGGGCCATCGGCAGGTGGCCACAGTGACCGGCGACCTCCGCCGCCACATCGTGCTCGTCCTTGACTCGTTCAGCGCCGACAATACTTGCCAGGAGGTCCAGCGACTTGTCGGCGTCGAAGACATCTACCCCGACGTGGGCCACCCCAGGGAGGCCGGCGAGCCTGGTCCGGCTGCTGATAATCACCGCGGCGCCCGGGGTGCCGGGGAGCAGCGGTGACACCTGGCTCTCGCTCGCCGCATCGTCGAGCACCACGAGAACATTCCGGCCGGCGAGCAGGTTCCGGTAGGTCTCTGCCCGTTCGTCAAGGCCCTCTGGCATCTGGGTGCCCGGTATGCCGAATGCCCGCAGAAAACGCTCAAGCACCTGCATCGGGCCAACCGGGCGCGAAGCCGCGCTATGCAGGTCGGCGAACAGCTGCCCATCGGGGAAGTGGCCGGCTACGTCATGCGACGCACGGACGGCAAGACTGGTCTTCCCTACCCCGGCTTTGCCGACGAGCACCACGACAGGGACCGCGCCACGGGCATCGCGCCCGCCGGCTGAGACCAGGTGCTGGTGGATCTGGCTGATCTGCTCCAGCCGGCCGGTAAAGTCCGCGATATCGGTGGGCAGGAGGTTCGGTGCCGGGCGGCTGGCGGGCACGATCTCTACCGGCCGGGAGGACAGCTGGAGTGCGGGGTCGGCGTTGAGGATGGCGTGCTCAAGCTGCCGCAGCTGCTCGCCCGGCTCGATGCCCAGCTCATCGATCATGGTGCGCCGGGTGTCCCGGTAGACCTGCAGCGCCTCGGCCGCGCGGCCGCAGCGGTACAAGGCAAGCATGAGCTGACCGCGCAGTCGTTCCCGCAGCGGATGCCTGCCGGCCAGCTCCGTCAGCTCGCCGACGAGTTCGTGCTGCCTGCCCAGGTCGAGCTCGAGCGCGAGGCGATCCTCGTTAGCGGTGATGCGCTGTTCGTCGAGCCGATGGGCCGCCGCGCGCAGCAGCGCGCTGTCGATGCCGTCCAGCGCGGGACCGCGCCAGAGCCGCAGCGCGTCGCGGTACCTCGCCACTGCCAGGTCAACGCTGTTAGCTTCGCGGGCGGCCCGGGCCGCGGTGACCAGCTCCTCGAACCGCTCGCTGTCGAGTCGCCCGCTCTCGACCCTGATCACGTAGCCATGCGTGTGCGTGGCAATGACCGGCTCGCTGCTGTAGAGGGCGAATGTTCGCCGTAGCGCAGAGATACACATCTGCGCTTGAGTGCGAGCGGTCGGCGGCAGATCCTCGCCGTAGATAGCTTCCAGCAGCCGGTTCATGGTGACGATCTTGTTCGCACTGAGCAGAAGCGTTGCGACGACGATCTGCTGCCTGGCACCTCCGAGGTCAGGCCGCCCTGATCCCGCTTGCAGCTCAACAGGCCCAAGGATCCTGAAGTCCACTCCGAGCACCACCCCGCCACTCATCGCGGCTTCAAAGGTGGCGCTGCCAAGTTTACCGAACATGGCCGGGAAACGTCGATGTCCCGCTATCGCCTGGCAGTAGCGGCTACTTAACACGCGCCGCCTAACTGGACTAGCAGACATTAGCCGGAAGGGCCGGTCGTGAAAGAGATGGATACGGGAGGCAGCGTGCTACGCGCTCGCGGTAACGGCACCGCGCGGCGAGCTCCACCCCTGGGGTGCAGCTGGCTGCGCCTTCCGCAGCGCCCACCTCTACCCCGGATTCGGGATCCAGGCTCAATGCCCGAGTCGGCCCCCGGGTCGCATGCTGGCTGGACGGCGCGACGGAAGTCCGGGCCAATGTCACCAGCCAGCCACACAGGCGAGCGAGCAGAACTGGATAAATCAGGAGAAAGGATGGCCATGGACGGTATCGACGAGGGTACCTGCGTGCTGCGCGCTCGGGGGCTGCGCAAAGAGTACGGGAAGAACGAGGGCCAGGTCCGCGCGGTGAATGGCGTGGACCTGAACGTCACGCCCGGGGAGACGGTCGCGGTGATGGGTCCTAGCGGCTGCGGGAAATCGACGCTCTTGCACCTGCTCGGCGGCCTCGACCGGCTCTCGGCCGGCGAGCTGTGGCTGAACGGCAGGCGTATCGACCGCCTCAGCGAGCGAGCTCTCGCCGCCCTGCACGCGCGGGAGATCGGCTTCGTCTTCCAGGCCTTTCACCTGATGGACGAGCTCACGGCCGTAGAGAACATCGAGCTGCCGGCGCTGGTAGCCGGGCGCTCGCCCCGCCAGGCCCGCCAGCGGGCGCTGGCCCTCCTTGATCAGGTGGACCTCGCCGACCGCGCTCACCACCTTCCCTCCGGCCTTTCCGGCGGCCAGCGCCAGCGGGTCGCCATCGCCCGGGCACTGGTCAACGACCCGCTTGTCGTGCTGGCCGACGAACCGACAGGCAACCTAGACAGCGAGGCGACGCTAGACGTGCTGCGCCTCTTCCAGAACCTGCATGCCTCGGGGCTGACGCTCGTCATCGTCACCCATGACGAACGGGTCGCCGCCAGCGCGGACCGGCTCGTGTCGATGCGCGACGGGGCGCTCACCGGCGAGACGAGGCTCACCGGCGGCGGGCGCACTATCGCTGATCTGCTCAGATCGGCGGAACGATGATGGGTAGGGCACTGCTTATCTACCGCCTGGCAGCGCGCGACCTGCGGCACCACGCGGCCCAGGCCATCCTGCTCGTGGTCGCGATCGCCGCGGCAAGCGCCACGCTCACGATGGCGCTTGCCATGAACGGCGTGACCAGCAACCCCTACTCCGCGACCCAGGCGGCGACCAAGGGCCCCGATGTGGTGGCCTACCTGACATCCGCCTCGCAAGCCAAGACGCTGGTGCACGCTTCCGGGGTCACGAGTTCCAGCGGGCCCTACCCCGTTGCCTACGGCACCATCGGGTTCGGCGGCCGCACGGCGGCGGTCTTCGCCGAGGCGCGCAGCCAGACGCCCGCCGCCGTCGACCAGCCGGATGTGACGGCCGGGAGCTGGGTGCGGCCGGGCGGCGTGGTGCTGGAGCGGACCTTCGCCGAGGCGCTCGGCGCCGGGGTCGGCGACGTGGTCACCTTGAACCGCCAGCGCTTCACCGTCGCCGGAATCGCGGTGACCGCGGCGCAGCCGGCGTACCCGGACCTCTGCGCCGGGTACACCGCCGCGGGCCCGGGCGGATCCAGCAGCGCATGCCCGCCGTGGTTCAACATCCACGCGGCCCAGGTGGTCACGGACGACAGCGGACAGATCTGGATGACCGAGGTCGACGCGCTCGGGCTGACATCAAAGGCAAATCCGCTGACCACCTACGTCCTCAACCTCAAGCTCGCCAACCCCGCTGACGCGCAGTCGTTCCTCGCTCAGCATTACACTCCTCCTTCCCAGACTCTCGCCGGCCTGGCGAATTTCACCGGCCCGGTGTTCTCCACCTGGGAGGGGATCGCAGCCGAGGACGCGCTGCTCGTCCGGGACGCGCAGGGGACGCTCAAGCCGGGTGCGCTCCTGCTGGCGTTGCTCGCGATCGCGAGCGTGGCCGTCCTGGTCGGGCGGCGCCTGTCTGAGTACGCGCGCCGGGTCGGGCTGCTGAAGGCGGTCGGCAGCACGCCGGCCCTGGTGGCGGCGATGTTCCTCGCGGAGAACCTCGTCCTGGCCGTCTTCGCGGCGGCGGTCGGGCTCGTAGCCGGGTGGCTCGCGGCGCCGCTGCTCACCAGCCCCGGCGCCGCCCTGGTCGGGGCACCGGGCGCACCATCGCTGACGGTCGTGACCGCGGCCGAGGTCGTGGGGGTGGCGCTTGCCGTAGCCCTCGCGGCAACCCTCGTCCCCGCCATCCGCGCCGCCCGCACTAGCACGATCAGCGCGATCAACAACGCCGCGCGCCCGCCAAGGCGCCGGGGCGCGCTCATCACGATCTCCTCCAGGCTGCCCGTCCCGGCGCTGTTCGGGCTCCGGCTCGCCGCCCGCCAGCCCCGCCGCACACTGCTGTCCGCGGCGAACGTGGCGGTCACGGTCGCCGGCATCGTGGCGGTGCTGTCCTTCCACGCCGACGTCAACGGCGAACTCGGCGCGTCGTCGCTGACCGCCGGGGGGCTGTCGGACCCGGTCGTCGCGCGGGACGAGAAGATGCTCGCCGTCATCACGATCATGCTCATCCTCCTCGCGGCGCTCAACGCGATCTTCACCACCTGGGCAACTGTCTCCGACGCGCGGCGCGCCTCGGCACTGATGCGCGCGGTCGGCGCACGGGCCAGGCAGGTCAGCTCCGGGCTGGTCGTCACCCAGGTGCTCTCGGCGCTGCCGGGCGCCATCGTCGGCATCCCGCTCGGCTTCCTCCTGTTCCGTGCCGCGGTCAAGGGCGGAACCTTGGCACCCGCACCCTGGCTCGCCGCCACGGTGCTCGGGATCCTGGCCGTGATGGCCGGCCTCACCCTCTTCCCCGCGCGGATCGGGGCTCGCCAGCCGGTGGCCGAGGTACTCCAATCGGAGGCGGCCTGAGAAGCGGCAGCGACCGGCCGGCGAAGAACCCGCCGGCCGGTCCATCCTTCAGAGCGCCACCTGCCCCGGTAATGATCACTGGCCGCCGCGCCGCCTGACGCGGTCGCGATGCCGACGGCCAGCGCTGCCCGCAATAGGAATATCCGCTAGATGCGGGTCACGCGGTCCGGAACTCCGGCCCACGTCGGTACCCGCCGGCTGCGCGAGGCCGTCGCCGACCCGGTGCTGAACTACTACGGCCAGTCCTACGGCACGCTGCTGGGCGCCATCTACGCCAACTTGTTCCCGGCCACGACCGGGCGCATGATCCTGGACGGCAACCTCAACCCGGTCGCCTGGAGCACCGGCAACAGGCAGCTGCCCGCCCAGGTCCGGATGGGCACGCCGCAGGGATGGGCGGCGTCGATGACCGCGTTCCTGGACCTGTGCGGCAAGGCCTCCACCGCAGCGTGCGCGTTCTCGGCCGGCACCCCCGCCGCGACCACCGCCAAGTGGAACACGCTGCTGCGCCTGGTCAGCAGGCACCCGGTCAACCTCGGCAGCCAGCGAGGGACCTACACCTACGCCGACGTGGTCGCGTCCGTCAACCTAGGCCAGGTGGCCCAGTGGCAGTCCGACGCCAGGCTGCTGCAGCAGCTGTGGACCGCCAGCACCGGCAGGCACCCCGCCCCGTCTCCCACCCCGTCCGCCATTGCGCCGTCTGGCCCGCCCCCCGCGCCTCCGTCCTACTACACCGGCAAGGAGCAGCAGCTCGCGATCCAGTGTGCCGACAGTCCGAACCCGCGCAAACCGGCCGCCTACGCCGCCGCCGCTGCGTCGGGCACCTTCGCGCCGGCGTCGGTGTGGTTCCTCGAGGGGTGTGCGGACTGGCCGGCCGCCGCCGGCCAGGACCGCTACACCGGCCCGTGGAACCGGCCCACCGCCAGCACCATCCTGCTGCTGGCCAACACCGGCGACCCGCAAACCATCTACCAGGACTCCGTCGCCATGTCCCGCGACCTGGCCCGGGCCCGGCTGCTGACCGTCGACGGGTACGGGCACACCACCGGCAACAACCCCAGCACCTGCGCCATAAACGACGCGTTCCAGTACACCCTGACCGGCGCCCTGCCGGCGCCGGGAACCGTCTGCCAGCAGAACGCCACGCCGTTCCCCGCGCCGTAACGCCGAACCTGCCTCCGGTCGCAGAAAGCCGGTGGCGCAATCCGGCGTCACCGGCTCTGCCAGCAGGTTGCGCGCCGCCTTGTACGGGGGTGCGGGGAGCCGTCGGTCCTTCCGCACCGGACTGGCGGCTCGCCGCGGCCGTACGCTGGCAGGCATGACCATTCAGCGGATGGACAACGTCGCCATCGTCGTCGACGACCTGGACGCCGCCGTGGCATTCTTCACCGAGCTCGGCATGGAGCTGGAAGGCAAGGGACAGATCGAAGGCCTCTGGGCGGATCGCACCGTCGGACTCGACGGCGTCCGGAGCGAGATCGCGATGATGCGGACCCCGGATGGCCACAGCAAGCTGGAGCTGACCAAGTACCACGCCCCTGCGGCGGACGGCGCCGAGCCGGAGAACCCGCCGCCCAACACGCTGGGCCTGCATCGCGTCATGTTCGCTGTCGACGACATCCATGACACCGTCGCCCGCCTGCGCGCCCATGGCGCCGAACTCCTCGGCGAGGTGGCACAGTACGAGAGCATCTTCCTGCTCTGTTACCTTCGCGGCCCCGCGGGCATCATCGTCGCCCTAGCCGAAGAGATCGGCTGACGCGAGCCTGCTGCCGGGGGCCGGAGGGTGAGCTCCCGGCCGGGTGCCGGGGTCCCGCGGGATGGCGATGCGTAGCGTGTGCAGGGCTGCCCACAGCAGCATCCCGAGCACGAATCCCTCGGTGAACACCACGCCGTGCCCGTCATTGGTCGCGATCCACATGACTAGTGCGATGACCGGGCCGACCAGCCCGAGCAAGCGCGTGTAGCCGACCCCGGCGCATAGCAGCGCGGCGCAGAGCAGGGCGGAGGTGAAGTAGGTCGCACCCGAGCTGCCCGCCGAGTAAGCCGACGCGCTGGCCGTCGGCACGTGGTATCCCGCCAACTTGGCCACGTCGCCGATGGGCGCCCAGGCGCCGGTCAGCCAGGCCGCCGCGGTGACCACGCGGCCCCACTGCCATTCGGCCAGGGCCAGGATGATGGCCGCGCTGGCCACATTGAACACAGCCCCGACCACCCCGCCGCCGGTCTGCACGAACGGCGCGGTGAAGCTCCGCCACCAGGCGCCGGACGGCTCCTGCCGCAGCGCGTCCAGGGTCCCTGGCCAGGCTGCCTCGGCAAGGCAGCCCACGGCGAGCAGCGCGGTGATCACGATCGCGACCACGGGAAGACGGCGGCGCACCAGGCGCCGGGTGAGGGCGGATACCTGCTCGTCCGGCACGCTGAGCCACCGGATGCCGGCCTGTGCCGCCACTGCGATGAGCACTCCTTCGAGCACTCGCTCGATGATGAGCATCCCGATCACTCCTCTTTGAACGATGTTCAAAGAGAAACCTAGCGCTACTTTGAACGATGTTCAAGCGGTCGTAAGATCGGTTCTGTGGACGCACAGATCATCACGGGCGCTGCCCTGGACGTGCTGGACGAGGTTGGCCTGGACAAGCTGTCCATGCGGCTGGTCGCAGCCCGGCTGGGCGTGCAGGTGGGCGGCCTGTATTACTACGTAGCCGATAAGGCGGCGCTGCTGCGCGCCATGGCGGACGAGCTCTGCGAGCAAGTCATGGGCGAGTTCGGGTCCCGGGGCAGGACCGCCGCCCTCGAGCTGTGCCGCAGCCTGCGGGCGGTGCTGAACCGGCACCGCGACTCGGCCCGGGTGCTGGCGGCCAGTCCGCTGAACGGCAGCCTGAACGCGCTGGCCCTGATGGAGCGGCTCATCGAGATCCTCGAGCCGGACGTCGGCGATGGCCTGGCGAACGCCGCCGCGGACACCCTGATGGCCTACGTCACCGGGTTCGTCCTCCAGGAACAGTCCGGGATCCCGGTGCGCTTCCCGCTGACCCTGGCGGAGCTGGCTGACCGGTTCCCCCGCATCTTCCGCGCGGTAGGCCGCGGCGACGACGATGAGTTCGACCTAGCCGTGACCACGATCATCGCCGGCTTCCGCCGTCCGGCGCCTGGTGTTTCCTGGTCACCGGCTGAGGCCGGTAGCGGTTGCGACTGACCTCGCGGCGAAGGGCTCGCCCAGACGGTCACGGGTACGGTAGCCGCGAGGTCTCAGGGGGTGACGGCCTTTTGGTCGCGCTTGCTGGTCACGCTGTCGGCGGTGTGGATGGGGGACGGAATGCGGCGAACGGGTTGGTGACGACAAGGGTCCGGGTCACGAAGCGGTACAGTGTCGCCGGCCTGCCGCCCAGCGGGGTCGGCCGGGCGGCCTCGGGCGTGGCTTCGATAACGCCGCGGCGGGTCAGGACCCGCTGCAGGTTGGTCGCCGAGACCGGATGGCCGGCTGAGGCGGCGTAGATGTCCCGCAGCTGGGCGATCGTGAAGGTATCGGGGGCGAGGGCGAAGCCGATATTGGTGTAGGACAGCTTGGCCTGTAGCCGGTCCCGCCCCGATTCGGCGATCGACCCGTGATCGAACGCGGTCGGCGGAAGATCCTGAACACAGTGCCAGGCGGTGTCCGCGGGGATGCGCGGCTCGACGCCGGCGGATACCACCGCCAGGTAGGCCGTGGCCAGGACGCGGCCCCTGGGATCCCGCCCCGGATCGCTGCGGGTCTCAAGTTGCTCCAGGTATGCGATGTCGGTGAGGTCGACCTTCGCGGCCAGATGCCGCCCCACCGACGTGCCAAGGCGCTCATCTGCCCCTAGCGGCCCGCCGGGCAGTGCCCACCGCCCTTCGAACGGCGGCGTACCTCGCTGCCACAACAGGACGTGCAGGCTGTTGCGGCGAACCTGGAGGACCACGGCCAGCGCCTCGTGAAAGAACTGTTCGCCCTGCGGCTCATCTCTTGGCACGTTCGCATGGTACTGATCACCAGTTTTAGACTGCGAGTCGAAAAGTGTTTTACACTCTGAGTCGAAAACATCCTCCCGAAAGTTAGGGCAGATCGTGACCAGTACTAAGGCAGCCCCAGACCAGGTCAGCGGAGAGCAGGCCAGCGGAGAGCGGTCCGGCGCAGAGCGGTCCGGCGCAGAGCGGTCCGGCGCAAAGCAGGCCCGCCGGGACTGGGCGGCGGAAGTCCGGCAACTGGCGGCGCAGCGCGATGCGGTGATCCTGGCGCACAACTACCAGGTCCCCGAGATCCAGGACGTCGCCGATCATGTCGGCGACTCGCTGGCGCTCTCACGCCTGGCCGCGGCGAGCACGGCGAGCGTCATCGTGTTCGCGGGCGTCTACTTCATGGCGGAAACCGCCAAGATTCTCGCCCCGGACCGGACCGTGCTGATCCCGGAACCGCGGGCCGGCTGCTCGCTCGCCGACACCATCACCGCGCCGCAGGTACGGCAGTGGAAGGCCGAGCATCCCGGAGCCGTGGTTGTCGCCTACGTGAACACCAGCGCCGAGGTCAAGGCCGAATCCGATCTGTGCTGCACCTCGGCCAACGCGGCGCAGATCGTGGCGTCGGTCCCGGCGCACCGGGAGGTCCTGTTCCTGCCCGACCAGTTCCTCGGTGCCTACGTCAAGCGCGTCACCGGCCGCGCCAACATGCACATCTGGCTCGGCGAGTGCCACGTGCACGCCGGGATAAGCCCGGCCGAGCTGCGCCGCAAGGCCAGCGCCCAGCCCGAGGCCGAGCTGTTCATCCATCCCGAATGCGGATGCTCGACCGCGGCACTGTGGCAGGCGGGGGAGGGTGACCTGCCGCCTGACCGTACCCGGGTGCTGTCCACCGGGGGCATGCTGGAGGCTGCCCGCACGACCCGGGCGCCCGCCGTGCTTGTGGCCACCGAGACCGGCATGCTGCACCAGCTGCGCCGGGCCAATCCGGCCGTGCGCTGGGAAGCGGTCAACCCGGACGCCGTGTGCCGGTTCATGAAGATGACGACGCCGGCCACCCTGCTGCGCTGCCTGCGCGAGGGCGTTACGGAAGTGACCGTCGCTCCCGATGTGGCCGAACGGGCCCGGCGGGCCGTGCAGGCCATGCTCACTCCCGACCGAGCGGGAGACCGAGCCGGAGACACAGCGTGACCGGGCCGGGGCTCCGCCAGCTGCCCTGGGCGCAGCCGCGCTGGGAGCGCGAAGCCGACGTCGTGGTGGTGGGATCGGGAGCGGCGGGCCTGGCCGCGGCGCTGGCCGCCGCCGGTCACGGCCGCAGCGTGCTGCTGCTCAGCAAGGAGGACATCGGCGGCGGCGCGACACCGCTGGCCCAGGGCGGCCTGGCGGCCGCGATCGGCCCCGGGGACGATCCGGAGCTGCATCAGCGGGACACGCTGGAGGCGGGCGCTGGCCTGTGCGATCCGGCCGCCGTGGCCACGCTGGTATCCGAGGCCGCCGATGAGATCGCCCGGCTGGCCGGGCTGGGAGCCCGGCTGGACCGGCGATCGCTCCACCTGGAAGGCGGGCACAGCCGTAACCGGATCGTGACCGCCGGGGGCGACGCGATCGGCGCGGAAGTCCACCGCGTGCTCCGCGAGGCCGTTGCGGCCAGCGGAGTCCACGTCCTCACCCGCTGCGTGGTCCTGGACGCCCTGACCGGCGACCGCGGCCCGGTGGGCGGGGTGCTGGCCGGGATGCAGGACGACGACGGGACGCTGCGGGCCGGCGCGGTGCGGGCGCGGGCGGTCGTCCTGGCCACCGGCGGCTTCGGCCAGGCCTACGCGACGACCACCAACCCGGCCGGGCTGACCGGCGACGGGCTGGCGCTGGCCGCCCGCGCCGGCGCGGAGCTGCGGGACGTGGAATTCGTGCAATTCCACCCGACGGTGCTGTGGCGCGAAACGGCCCGCGGCCAGTGCCCGCTGATCACCGAGGCCCTGCGCGGGGCCGGCGCCGTACTGGTGGACGTGGCGGGCCGGCCCGTGATGGCCGGTGTTCACCCGCTCGGGGACCTGGCCCCCAGGGACGTGGTGTCGGCGGCCATGCAGCAGCGGATGGCAGCCGGGGACGGGCCTGCCGATCACCTCTGGCTGGACGCCACCACGGTTGGCCGGGCCACCCTCGAGCGAGATTTCCCCACGGTGACCGCCCTGTGCCTGGCGGCGGGGATCGACCCGGCGACCGAGCCGATCCCGGTCGCGCCCGGCGCGCACTACGCCTGCGGCGGTATCCGGGCCGACATGGCCGGGCGGACCTCGGTCGCCGGGCTCTACGCCGTCGGGGAAGCCGCGTCGACCGGCGTGCACGGCGCCAACCGCCTCGCCTCCAATTCGCTGACCGAGGCCCTGATCACCGGACGGCGCGCCGGGGAGCTCCTCGGGCAGCACCTGCCCGGTCCGGCCGCCAGCCTGCGGCGGCCGCCCGCTGGCCCGGGAGTGAACCCCGCGGTCCGGCCGGCCCTGGCCGCGGCCATGTCACGGCACGCCGGGGTGATGCGCGACCGCGAAGACCTGGACCGTCTCGGCCAGACGCTGGCCGGGGCTCCCCCCGCGGGCGCGGGACTTGACCTGGCCACGGTCGAGGCAACCAACCTGCACGCGGTCTCGGTTCTGGTCGCGGTGGCCGCCCTGGCCCGCGCGGAGAGCCGCGGATGCCACCGGTGGCGGGATGAGCCGCCGGTCAGTGCGAGCCAGCGGGGGCGTCATGCGGTCATCCGCGTGGAGGAGGGTCGGCCGCTGGCAGTCGGGACCGTTCAGATAAAAGAGGAGGTCGGCGCGTGAGGATGAACGAGACGGTAGCCGAACGACTCCGGGCCGCGGGCCTGGACCCGGAGGACACCGAGCGGGCGGTCCGCGGCGCGCTCGATGAGGATCTGCGGTACGGCCCCGATCTCACCTCGGCCGCGACCGCCGCGCCGGGGACCCGGGCCGTGGCCGGTGTCGTGGCCCGGCAGCCCGGCGTGCTGGCCGGACTTCCGGTCGTCCTCGCCGTTCTCGATGCGGCCGGGATCCCGCCGCTGGCAGCCGAGCTGCTGCGCGCGGATGGCGACCGGATCGGCGCAGGTACCGAGGTACTGCGGCTCCGTGCTCCGCTCCGCGAACTTCTTAGTGCCGAACGAACCCTACTCAACTTCCTCACTCACCTGTCAGGCATCGCCACCGCGACGCGGGCCTGGGTCGACGCCCTGTCGGGAACCGGGTGCGCGGTGCGCGATACCAGGAAGACCACACCGGGGTTGCGCCAGCTCGAGAAGTACGCCGTACGGTGCGGCGGCGGCCAGAACCACCGGATGGGACTCGGTGACGCCGCCCTGATAAAAGACAACCACGTCGCGGCGGCGGGCGGGATCGCGGCCGCGATCAGGGCCGTGCGCGCGGCCGCACCCGGGCTGCCGCTCGAGGTGGAGTGCGACAGCCTGGCGCAGGTCGGTGAGGCTCTGCAGGCCGGCGCCGGACTCATCTTGCTCGACAACATGGGGCTGGCCGATCTGCATGCGGCCGCGGCGATGGCCGGCCGGTACCCGTCGGTCCGGCTGGAGGCCAGCGGGGGACTACGGCTGGAAGAGGCCAGAGCCGTAGCGCAGACGGGCGTCGATTTCGTCGCCGTCGGCGCTCTCACCCATTCAAGCGCGGCCCTCGACCTCGGGCTGGACCTGTGCGCCGGGCCATCCCGCCCGCCCGCCCTAGACTGACTGATGACCAACGTGATCATGCGCCCGAGCAGCTTCCAACGCGACGGCCTGTTCGGCTTCCTGACCGTCGTGCTCGTCGCGGCCATCGTCCGCGGCGCGCTCGGCACCCACCGCACGTCGACCTACGTCGTCATGGCGCTCGCCGCCGCCCTGCTCGTCGCCGTGCTCGTCTCCTGGGTCCGGCAGCGGCGCCGGCCGAGCCGCCTCGAGATCGGACCGGACCTGATCCGCTTCCTCGACCCCGCCGCGAAGACGCCCGAGCGTCAGCTGCGCCGCGCGGGCGGTGCCGTGGTGGTCGGCGTCCGGCGCCTGAACCTGCGCACGGCGATCGTCTTCATCGCCCAGCCGGACACCGGTACCTCGATCGACCTGAACTACTACAAGGTCCGCCCGGTCGCGGTCGCCTGCCGGGCCCAGGGGTGGCCGGTCACCGAGCGCATCCCCGGACGCAAGGACCGGTCGTGAGTTACGAGGGCACCCATCTGGCCGTGCCGGCCGAGCAGGCGGACGCGCTGCGGCGGCTGCACGCAGACGATAACGGCGACGGTGCGGCGCTGCGGGCCAGCGTGCGGGAACTCCTCACCCAGCCGGCCGGCCAGTTCTCGACCGGCCGCTACTGGGAGGCGATCAGGCGGTGCCTGTCCCGCGGCGAGCTGCGCGACGACCCGGCGCACCGGCCGCTCGGCGACGCGGTCCTGGGCGGTGCCGTGCTCTTCGACCGGCCGGGTCACGTGGTCCGCGTCGTCCGGCTGCTCCCGGCCGAGGACGCCGCCCGGACGACGGCCGCCCTGGCCGGGGTGAGCGCCGACTGGCTGCGCGGACGATTCGACGCTCTCGGCCAGCTGACCTATCCGAGTCCGATGCGGCCGGGCGAGAGCGCGTGGTTCCCGATCCTCTGGGAGAAGTTCGCCGGGCTGGCCGGCTTCTTCGCCGACGCCAGCCGGACGGGCCGATCGGTGCTGTTCGTCGTGGCGCACCTGAGATGGCGCCCGCCCCGGCAGGAGACCGGGCCCGACGGCCCGTATCTCGTCCGGCGGCCCTTTCGGCCCGAGGACTATACCGTCGACCCGAACTCGGTCCGCTCGCTGCCGGCCGATGGCATCGACCAGCTCTTCGAGGTAGCGCTGACCGACCGAGACGGCCTGCTGACCTGGCCGTGGAGCGAGGTCCGGCGCTTCACCCGCGGCGGCCGCACCTGGGTACGGATGAGCCACAACGCTACCGACGAGTACTACATCGACGCCGAGAACGCCGATGGCCACATCGGGCGGATCGAATGCGTCGACCCGCTCCTCGCGTACTGGGAGGCCCGGCAGGCCGACCGCTACCCGGTCGTCCTGGAGGACTGGTGAGCTGTCTCGGCGTGCACATCGCGCTCACCGCCGAGCAGGAACAGGACGTGTGGACGCACTTCTACGACGAGACGATTCTCGACCTCGTCGAAGCCCTCCGCGCGGACGACGACGAGGAGCACCGGCAGCGCACCGACAAGGCCTGGGACCCGATCCACCGCTGCCTGTCCGACGGCACCCTCGTGTGGGACGCCGGCCGTTGGCCCCTGCGCGGAGCGATCCTCGGCAGCGAGTCGCTCTACTTCAGCGGGGACTTCGTGGTCATGCTGCTCGAACGCGGCGAGGTCGTGGAAGTCGCCGGCGCGCTCGACGCCGTGACCCAGGAATGGTTCCGCGAACGGTTCCTCGCCCTCCCCGGCCACGGCTACCAAGGCGCCACCGACGAAGACGCCTTCGACTACACCTGGTACTGGTTCGAACGGATGCGCGCGTTCTTCCGCAAGACCGCCGACGAGGGGCGTGCGATGCTCTTCACCGCGGACCAGTAACCGGATCGTGGGTAAGCCGCTAGTTCCCGCACCCCTGCCGTGTACTGTCGGCCGGCCAGGGCTATCCGTGCTCTCCCTGAATTACGGGCGACGGGGCCGCCGGCAGTTTCCAGCTGACGCCGGTGAGCTGTTCTGATAGGTCCCAGAGCCGCCGTGCCGTCTCCTCGTTCCTGGCCGCCGCGGCTGGCTGCACCTCTGCGGGGTAGCCGCGGAGCTCGCCGAACCCGCCCGGGCCGTAGAATCGCCCGCCCTCCGCAGCGGGGTCGGTGGCGGCGTAGAGCTCGGGGAGAGCGCCCATCGCGGCGCTCTGGGCGATGAGCCGGTTGCTGACCTTCATCAGCTGCTTCATCAGGCCGGTCGGGCCGGTGCTCTGCAGGTTCGTGTCGGAATACCCGGGGTGGGCGAGCACCGAGCGGACACCGATCCCGGCCGCGCGCACCCGCCGGTCCAGCTCCAGGCCGAACAGCACGTTGGCGAACTTGGACTGCTGGTAGAAGGCCCTCGGCGCGTAGGACCGCTGCCCGGTCAGGTCGTCGAAGTGGATCGAGCCGCCCTTGTGCTCGTTGGAGCTTACGGTGACCACCCGCGGGTCCTGGCCGTGGCGGATCGTGCCGAACAGCAGGCCGGTGAGCGCGAAGTGGCCCAGGTGGTTGGTCGCGAACTGGGACTCGAAGCCCTGGGGGGTGAGCCGGCGGGGCGGGTACATCACCCCGGCGTTGTTGATGAGCACGTCCACCGCGATCCCGTCACTGATGATCGCCGCCGCGAATGTCCGCACAGAGTCCAGGTCGGCGAGGTCCAGCACGCGGAACTCGACGGCGGCGTCCGGCTGCGCGGCCTGGATCCGGGCCACCGCGTCGAGGCCTTTCGGCTCGCTGCGGGCGGCCAGCACGACCCGGCCGCCATGGGCCGCCAGCTGGCGGGCGGTCTGGAATCCGAGGCCGCTATTGGCGCCGGTGACGATGAAGGTACGGCCGGACTGATCAGCGATCCGGTCCGCGGTCCAGTGATTCATGGGTGCTCCTTAGGTACGTGCACGGAGAGTGCGGGCGGGATTAGCCGGCCACCACGAACCTCGCCAAGGCGGACGTCATAGAAGAAGGTTGCCACGCCGGATCTCGGATCGGCGAGGTTGATATCTCCCTGTTAACGATGTAGGCTGGAAATGTAGGTCTACACTGTAGACATGCGCTGTGCGGGTGCGAACTGGCCGTCATCAGGCGGTTTCCTTCACCGCACAGCCGAAAGGGAGATGACAATTTCATGACTGTGACCCTCGACCGGGACGTCAAGGCTTTCGTCGCCGCCCCGCGGCAGCTGTTCATCAACGGGCAGTGGTGCGACGCGGCGTCGGGCAAGAGCTTCGAGACGCCCAACCCGGCGACAGGCGAGACCCTCGCCCGGATCGCCGAGGGGGACGCCGAGGACATCGACCGGGCTGTGCGGGCCGCCCGCCGGGCCTTCGAAGACGGCCCCTGGGGCAAAATGAGCCCGTCGGAACGCGGCCGCATCATCTGGCGGATCGGCGACCTCATTCTCGAGCACACCGATGAGCTGGCCCAACTCGAGTCGCTGGACAACGGCAAGCCCTTCGCCGTGGCGCAGGCGGCGGACGTGCCGCTGGCCGCCGACCTGTTCCACTACATGGCCGGCTGGGCCACCAAGATCGAGGGCAACACGATCAACATCTCGGTGCCCTACATGCCGGGCGCGAACTTCCACTCCTATACGCTGCGCGAGCCGCTCGGCGTGATCGGTCAGATCATCCCGTGGAACTTCCCGCTGCTGATGGCCGCGTGGAAGCTCGGCCCGGCGCTGGCCGCGGGCAACTGCGTGGTGCTCAAGCCGGCCGAGCAGACCCCGCTGACCGCGCTGCGGCTAGCCGAGCTCATCGCCGAGGCTGGCATGCCGGCCGGCGTCGTGAACGTGGTACCCGGCTTCGGTGAGACCGCCGGAGCGGCCCTGTCCGCTCATAACGACGTGGACAAGGTGGCGTTCACCGGTTCCACCGCGGTGGGCAAGCTGATCGTCGCGGCGTCCGCGGCCAGCAACCTGAAGAAGCTGACCCTGGAACTCGGCGGCAAGAGCCCCAACATCGTCTTCGATGACGCCGGCCCCGACGCGATCGAGGGCGCTGCGAACGCGATCTTCTTCAACCACGGGCAGTGCTGCGTGGCCGGCTCGCGGCTGTACGTGCAGCAAAGCCGTTTCGATGAAGTCGTCGACGGCGTGGCGGAGATCGCCAAGTCGATCAAGATGGGACCGGGGATGGAACCGGGCACGCAGATGGGCCCGCTGGTCTCTGAAGAGCAGCTCCGCCTGGTGACCGGCTTCCTGGAATCAGGCGAGGCCGAGGGTGCTACCGCCCTGTCCGGCGGCGGCCGGTTCGGCGACCGTGGCTACTTCGTCGAGCCCACCGTGCTGACTAACACCCGCCCCGACATGAAGGTCGTCCGCGAGGAGATCTTCGGGCCGGTCCTGGTCGCCGCTCCGTTCAGCGACCTTGATGAGATCGCTGCGGTCGCGAACGACTCCGAGTTCGGCCTGGGCGCCGGTATCTGGACCAAGGACATCTCCAAGGCGCACGCCCTGGCCAAGAAGCTCAGGGCCGGCACCGTCTGGATCAACTGCTACAACGTGTTCGACGCGGCACTGCCGTTCGGCGGATACAAGCAGTCCGGCTGGGGCCGCGAGATGGGCCACGAGGCCCTTCATGCCTACACCGAGGTCAAGGCCGTCACCACCCAGCTGTAAATCAGCAGCTGTAGCCGTGGGGCCGGACCGCAAGGTCCGGCCCCACTACGTTGCCCCATCCCGAGAGCGGCCCAAAGGGAAGCGTCGGGCATGCCGGTTAGAGTGAGGTCATGGCAGACGCGACGACGCCGGCCAGGATGGCCGTGATCGGCGCCGGCACCATGGGCGCCGGCATCTGCTACGTGTTCGCGGCGGCGGGCGCCGAGGTCACCGTGGCCGAACCCGACCCGGCCCGGATGACCGCGCTGCGGGCGCAGCTGGCCGGGGCGATCGCGGGCGGGGTGAGCCGGGGACGGCTCAGCGCCGACCAGGCCGCGGCCATCCCCGGCCTGGTCTCCCACGTCGCCAGCGCGGCCGGCCTCGCCGACGGCCTGGACCTCGTCGTCGAATCGGTACCCGAGAACCTCGGGCTCAAGCGCTCTGTCCTGACCCTGGCCGAGGCCCGCGCGCCCGCGGTGCTGGCCACCAACACCAGCTCCCTGTCGATCGACGCGCTCGCCTCGGGACTAGCCAGACCTGAGGCGTTCATCGGCATGCACTTCTTCAACCCGGTCTGGTCGCTGCCGCTGGTCGAGATCGCCCGCGGCACGGCCACCAGCGACCTCACCCTGCGCCGGACGCGGGCCGCCGCGCAGGCCATCGGCAAGCAGACCGTGGTGGTCAACGACCGGCCCGGGTTCGCCACCTCGAGGCTGGACGTGGCGACGTCCCTGGAAGCCATCCGGATGGTCGAGGAGGGCGTGGGTGAGCCGGCCGAGATCGACCGGGCGATCCAGCTCGCCTACCGCCATCCGGTGGGTCCGCTGCGGCTGGCCGACATCGTCGGGCTCGACGTGCGGCTGGACATCGCGCGCGCCTTGTCGGCCTCGCTCGGCCCGCGCTTCGCACCGCCGGACCTGCTCATCCGCAAGGTCGCCGCGGGCGAGCTCGGGCGCAAGACCGGCATCGGCTTCTACGACTGGACAGATCCGGAGCCGCGTTGACGCCCGGCAGCGGCCCGCCTATCGTCAACTAGTGCGTTGACATGCCCGCACCGCCCGTCTGTCCGGAGAGGACCCATGGCAGCACAGCAGATCACGCTGGGATCGGGCCCGGCGATCAGCGACGACACCGACGAGCTGCGGTCGCTGCGGCGAAGCGTGGCCGCCCTCGTCGCAAAGTACGGGCGGTCCTACTTCAAGGACGTGGTCGCCAAGGGCGAGAAACCGGACGCGCTGTGGGCCGAGCTCGGCGCGGCCGGCTTCCTCGGCGTGCACCTGCCCGAGGACTACGGCGGTGGCGGCGGCGGCCTGACGCACCTCGCCGTGGTCATCGAGGAAACCGCCGCCCAGGGCTGCCCCATTTTCATGACCGTGATCTCGCCGGCCATCTGCGGGTCGATCCTGGCCGCGCACGGCTCCGAGGTCCTTAAGCAGCGTTACCTGGCCGGTATCGCCGACGGGTCGAAGAAGATGGCCTTCGCGATCACCGAGCCGGACGCCGGGTCGAACACCCATAAGATCACCACCACCGCGCGCCGCGACGGTGACGGCTGGCGGATCAGCGGGCAGAAATACTGGACCTCCGGCGTGGACGAAGCCGAGGCGCTGCTCGTGGTGGCGCGCGACGCCGCACCCGGCCCGGACGGGCGGCCCGCACTGTCGCTGTTCGTCGTCGGCACCGACGCTCCCGGCCTGGCCTGGCAGCCGATCGATTCGGCCCTGCAGCTGCCGGAGAAACAGTTCACCTGCTTCTTCGACGACGTGCCGGTGCGCCCGGACGGCCTGATCGGCACCGAGGGCCACGGCCTGAAGCAGGTCTTCGCCGGGCTGAACCCGGAACGGATCGCCGCTGCCTGCGTGGCCAACGGCATCGGCCGGTACGCCCTGGCCCGGGCCGTCGGCTACGCCCGGGACCGGACCGTGTGGTCCACGCCCATCGGCGCCCACCAGGGGGTCGCCCACCCGCTGGCCGAGGCCTACATCAACCTCGAGCTGTCGCGGCTGATGGCCGCCCGCGCCGCCGCGCTGGCCGACGCCGGCCTGGACGCGGCCGAGGCGGCGAACATGGCCAAGTTCGCCGCCGCCGAGGCCTGCACCAAAGCGCTCGACCAGGCCATCCAGGTCCACGGCGGCAACGGGCTTTCCAACGAGTTCGGCCTGGCTGACCTGTGGTTCATCGCCCGGATGTTCAAGACCGCCCCGGTCAGCCGTGAGATGGTGCTCAACCACGTCGCCCAGCACAGCCTCGGCCTGCCCAAGAGCTACTAGAGAAGGGAGCCGACGTGGCCGGGACCTACGCACCGCCTGACCAGGCCGGCTTCACCCTGCCGGGCATGCTGCGGGCGCTGGCCGCGGCCCGGCCGCGGGCGCCTGCGGTCAGCCTGGGCGAGGCCACCCTGGATTTCGCCGGCCTGCACGCGCGCAGCTCACAGGTCGCCCGCGCACTGGGCAGGCTCGGCGTCGGCCGCGGCGACCGGGTGGCGATCCTGGACAAGAACGCGCCGAGCTTCTACGAGGTCATGTTCGGCGCGGCCAAGCTCGGCGCCGTGACGACCGGCCTGAACTTCCGGCTGGCCGCGCCCGAGCTGGCCGCCATCGTGTCCGACGCGGCCCCGCGGGTGCTGATCTGCGCCCCGGAGTTCCGCCCGCTGCTGGCCGCCGCGGACGCGGCGGTCATCGAACTCGGGGCCCCGTACGGGTGCTGGCTCGACGCCGAGGCCGCCGAAGACCCGATGGCCGGGCCGGAGCCGGCCGACATCGCCCTGCAGCTGTACAGCTCAGGCACCACCGGCCGGCCCAAGGGAGTCCTGCTGTCGCACGCCAGCCTGGGCTGGACCGTGACCATGGGCCGGGAGTTCTACCAGATGAGCGCGGACAGCGTGAACATGGTGCCGTCGCCGCTGTCCCACATCGGCGGCGTCGGCTACAGCCTGACCGCGATGGGCCAGGGCGGCCACACCGTGCTGGTCCGCGACGTCGACCCGGCCGGGCTGCTGGCGCTGATCGCCCGGCACCGCGTCACCCACACCTTCCTGGTGCCCTCGGTGATCCAGATGTTGCTGGACAGCCCGGCGCTGGCCGGCTGCGACCTGTCCAGCCTGCGCCGGATCGCCTACGGGGGCGCGCCGATGGGCGAGGCGCAGCTGCGGCGCGCCATCGAGCGGATCGGCTGCGACTTCATGGGGGTCTACGGAATGACCGAGACCGCCGGGACGGTGATCACCCTGGCCCCGGCCGACCACCACCCTGGCGGGCCAGACGGGGCGGCGGCCCGGCGGCTCAGGTCGGTCGGCAAGCCGCTGCCCTGGGTGTCGATCCGGCTGGTCGACCCGGCCACCGGACAGGACGCCGCGCCGCTGGGTGTCGGCGAGATCTGGGTCCGCTGCGGGCAGAACATGTCGGGCTACTGGAATCAGCCGGAGCTCACCGCGCAGACGCTGGCGGGCGGCTGGCTGCGCACCGGCGACGCCGGCTACCGGGACTCCGGCGGCTGGGTGTTCCTGCACGACCGGATCAAGGACATGATCGTGTCCGGCGGCGAGAACGTGTACCCGGCCGAGGTGGAGAACGTCCTGGGCGCCCACCCCGACGTGCTGGAGCTGGCGGTGATCGGGGTGCCGTCGCGGCGCTGGGGCGAGACGGTCAAGGCCCTCGTGGTGCCCAGCGGCGGCGCCACGCCCGACGCCGCCGCGCTGATCGCCTGGACCCGGGACCGGCTGGCCCACTACAAGTGCCCGACCAGCGTGGATTTCGTCGGCACCCTGCCGCGCAACGCCTCGGGCAAGATCCTCAAGCACCAGCTCCGCGCCCCGTTCTGGGCGGAGAGCTCTGGCCGGCCATCGCCGGCGGGCGGCCTGCACCCGCTGCTGAGCCTGGGCCGCCGTTTCGCCGTGGACTGGCTCAATGCGGCCGACCCGGGCGCGGCGGCGGAGATCTTGAGCCCGGACTACCGCGTGCACATCGGGGAAACCGAGCTGGACGGCCTGGCGGCCTACCTGGACGCCACCATGGGCCAGCTGGCCCAGTTCCCCGGACTCGGGCTGACCGTGCACGAGGTGGTGACCGACGGCGAGCGGCTCGCCCTGGTCTTCACCGAGCACGGGGCCTCGGCCCGGCACGAGCAGCGCCCCGCCGCCTGGCGCGGGGTGGCCCTGTTCCGCGCCGCCGGCGGCCGGCTGGCCGAGAACTGGACCCAGGAGGACTACTACAGCCGCCGCCGCCAGCTCACCGGCGGCCGGCCCGACCCAGTGCCGCCGCCGGCCATCGCGCCCTGGACCACCGGGCCCGCGCCGGGCCGCCCCGCGGCGGCGGCGGCCGGGCGGGCCTGGCTGGCCGCTCCCGACCTGGCCGCCGTCGACATCGACGACGGCGGGCCTTCCGTCGGCTTCGAGGTGACCGGGGTGACGATCGCCGAGCTGTTCCCGGCCGGGGACCGGGTGGCGTTCGCCGCCTGCTGGACCGGCCGCTACCGCGGCGGCCTCGACGGCGTCCCGGTCCACTGCGGCGACGGCGCGGCCCAGCGGCTCGGCTGCGCCGGGGTGCTGCGGATCAGCGGCGGGTCGGTCACCGGAGGCGCCGTGGTCACCGACCGGCTCGGGCTGCGCCGCGCCCTGCTCACAGGCAATCCGGAACTCACAGGCAACCCGGAACTCACAGGCAACCCGGAACTCACAGGCTAAAGAGGCAAGCGGACGCTGGTCAACACTTATGTTAACCAAATCGGCGGTTGCCACCGCAAACTGCCGACGTCTATGCGGAAAGAGCCGGCCAGACTCCGATTGCCGTCGGGAAGGCTACACTAAAAACGGACGAAATCCTCCGGTAAGGCCACGCCCGTCAATCCGCTAGGAGACAGCATGCCCAGCCAGCCCACGCCCGTCCCGCCCGACGACCTGTCCCGTAAACTCACCGTCGCGCGGCCGGATCACGACCAGAGCCTGCCGCACATCGGGCTCGTCGGTGACACCTACACGATCCTCGTCACAGGCCAGGACACCGCCGGAAAGTACACGCTCATCGACATGCACGTGCCGCCGGGCGGCGGCCCGCCGCCGCACCGGCACGACTTCGAGGAAATGTTCACCGTACTTGACGGCGAAGTCCGGGTAACCTTCCGCGGCGAGACGCTCGTCGCCCGCGCCGGCGAGACCATCAACGTGCCGGCCAACGCCCCGCACGCGTTCACCAATGCCGGAGATACGCCGTCGCGGTTGCTGTGCCTGTGCGCGCCCGCTGGGCAGGAGGAGTTCTTCACCCTGGTCGGCCAGCCCGTCGCCACCCGGACTGAGGCGCCGCCGCCGCTCGACGCCGACGCGCAGGCGGCCTTCATCGCAAAGTCGAGGGGGCTCGCGCCCGAGTACATGACCGAGTTGCTTCCGCCGCCCGGCGCGGAATAAGGACGAGTGCCGAGATGACCTTCACGCTGAACCCCGAGGTGGCCGCGGTCCTCGCTGCGGCGATTGAACGCAGCGGTCCGCCGCCAGCTCCGCCGGTCGGCGACGTCGCCGGCCGCCGCGTCGCGCTCGACGCGATGCTGGGGTACTTCAACAATCAAGCGCAGCCAGTTGCCAGCAAAGTCGACATCTCCGACCACAGCGTCATCGCGCCCGACGGGGCCACGCTGCTCGCGAGGTGGTACCGCCAGCCGTCGAGCGAGAGCAGGGCGGCGGTGCTGTACTTGCACGGCGGCGGGATGATCGTCGGCTCGGTACCGATCTTCGACGGGCCAGTCTCACGGTACGTGGCCAGTACCGGTGTCTCGATGCTCTCACTGCAGTACCGGCTCGCACCAGAACACCCCCATCCCACGCCGGTCAAGGACGCCTACGCGGGGCTGGTCTGGCTCACTGACCACGCCGCTGAGCTTGGCATCGAACCCGGCCGCATCGCGGTCATGGGCGACAGCGCGGGCGGCGGCCTCGCCGCCGGCGTCGCCATCTTGAGCCGCGACCGGAAAGGCCCGGCAATAGCGCGTCAACTGCTCATCTACCCGATGCTCGACGATCGCACGACGACGCCCGACCGATACATCGCGCCGTTCGCCGGGTGGTCGTATGACGACAATGCCACGGGCTGGAACGCCTTGCTAGGAACAGGGCACGAGCACCGCGAGATCGATCCGTCGGCCGCGCCGGGACGACTTGAGGACGCTACCGGCTTGCCGCCCGCGTACATCGAGGTGGGGCAGCTGGACATCTTCCGCGACGAGGACATCCGTTACGCGCTCACACTCAGCCGAGCGGGCGTGCCGGTCGAGCTGCACCTGCATCCCGGCGTGCCGCACGAGTACGACGCCATCGCCTTCGACGCCGATGTGTCGCGCCGTGCACAAAGCGACCGCGACCGCGTGCTGCGGAGCCTGTGACGCCGGGTAGCCACCAGACGCCCTTCAGGACACCTCCACGCGACTCGCTACCACGACAAACGAAAGGACGGTCGTTGACTAGCTCGACTGACCAATTCAACCAGCGCACCATCGCCGAGTTCCGCGCCAACATCTAGCAGGCCGCTGCGCAGTGCGACCACCCTGCCTGACATACGCCCCGACCACCCGCCAGGAATACGGAATCTGGGGCGGCCGCGACGAGAACGGGCGACGGCTGCTGCACCGCCAATGGCGGCAAACCCGCAGCACCGCCAGCGAGGAACCCCCCCAACCCTGAACCCGCGGCCGCCGCGCCGCCCGGATGGTCCGGTCCTCCCCGTGCCGCCTACTTCTCGGTCGGGCCGCTGGCGAGCTGGCTGTCGGTTTGACGGAACACCTGCGCCGTCGCGGTGGCCATCTGGTCGAGGTTCTGCGTGGTGCCGAGCAGCGTCTTACGGTGAGTGCTCCAGCTACCGGAGAAGCTGCCTATCGCCGCGGTGATGTCGCTCGAGCCGAACGCCGGGTCATAGGCAGTGGCCTGATCTTCGATGTTCTCGAATTTCCAGGTCAGGCCGGTCAGAGTGCTATGAATCGAGGCGAGCAGCTGATAGTCCACGCTCAGGTCGGCCATGCTAGTTCCCGTCTTCTTGCCCGGCGCGCAGTGCACTTGCATGCGGTTACTATCCCTGTAGCGGAAACAGCCTCAGGAGCCACGCGGACATGGCTGGCCTGCTCTCCTTCCTCGCCGCCCATGCCGTCCCGCCGCCCGTCACCGACCGGGCCTTCCCGCTCGGCCAGGCGACGGCCGCGCACCGAAGGCTGGAGTCAGCGGAGGCTTCGGCAAGGTAGTTCTCCTGCAGCGCTGACCCGCGTCACGGAGTCGTCGGCGCGACGCGCCCCGAGGAAGAGGAGCCCACATGGCAGCCAACCTGGTCCGCTACGACGTCGATGACCGCGGTGTCGCGAGTATCGTCCTCAATGACCCGCGGAGTCGGAACGCGCTCAGTGATGGCCTGCTCGATGAGCTCACCAGCGCGCTAGAGCGGGCCAGAGACGATGCCTTCGTCCGCGTCGTCGTGCTCACCTCCGCTGACGAGCGGGTGTTCTCCAGCGGCGGCAACCTCAAGGCGTTCGCCGACGAGAGCCCGGTCATCGAGAAATACGCAGGACTTGACCGGTTCCCGCGCCTCTATCAGCTGCTGGGCAACCTTGGTAAGCCCTCGCTGTGCGCTGCCAACGGCGACGTGCTGGCCGGCGCCTTCGGACTCGCGCTTGCCTGCGACCTCATCGTGGCGCGCGCCGGCGTCCGGTTCGGCTGCCCGGAGATCAACGTCGGGGTCTTCCCGTTCATGATCTCGGCGCTGATCTACCGCAGCGTGCCGCGCGCCAAGGCGAACGAGCTGATGATGACCGGCGAGCTGATGACCGCCGAGGAAGCGCTCGGACTGCACATCGTGAACAAGGTCGTGCCCGCCGCTGAGTTCGACGCCGAGGTCGGACGGCTGGCTGACCGGGTCGCGTCTAGGTCGCCGCTGCTGATGCGCCTGGGAAAGCAAGCGCTGAACGCCTCGCGAGACCTTCCGCTGCCGGATGCGCTGAACTACCTGCAGGGCATGCTGACCTTGGCGTTGACCACCGAGGACATCAGAGAGGGCGTCGCGGCGTTCCGCGAGAAGCGGGAACCCCGTTGGCAGGGCCGATAGATCGCGCATGATCATCCAGCCGCTGCCAGCACCGCGCGGCCTGACACCAGCGGCGCGCCGTCCTGGCAGCGGTGAACCGCATTGTCGCGATGGAATGAGCATTTGAACTTTATGATGGCCTGAGCTCATCATCAACCTCGCCCACTGCATCTGGCCGACAGAGTTCACCGTCATGGCGAGGCCGGCGTTATGAGTGCGTCGAGGGCTTCGATCCGGTAAGCCTGCCAGTTCCTCGCAGGTCACCCGCAGCGTCTCCACGGTGGGTTCGGGGTCGGCGAGCGCGACCTGGAGCAGCGCCCGCCCGGCGGCCAGCGGGGTCCGCAGCTCGTGGGAGGCGTTGGCGATGAAGTGCCGCTGCGCCTGGAACGATGCCTCCAGCCGCCCGAACAGGTCGTCGAGGGTCTCCCCGAGCTCGCTGATCTCGTCGCCCCGGCCGCGCACGCCAAGCCGCCGGTGCAGGTTACTGGCGGAGATGTCCCTGGCAGTGGTGATGATCGAGCGCAGCGGCCGGACGAACCGGCCGGCGATCAGCCAGCCGGCCGCGACCGACAACACGGCCATGATCGCGAATGCGACCACGATGCTCCAGAACGCCGACGGGCCGACGGTGAGGGGGACGCGGGTTGGGGGCCCGGCCGTGACGGCGCCCGGCAGACCCGGCCCCCCGGCTTTCTGCACCCCGTGCTCGAGCAGGCCCGGTGCCAGGAGTTGCGTGACGCCGAGCAGCGCGACACCCGACGCGCAGATGACGGCGCCGTACAGCAGGGTCATCCGTGCCCGCAGGCTGGGGCGGCGGAAAGCGCGCGTGATTGTTCGGAAAGATGCGATCCCTGCAACCGAACCCTGTAGGAATCGGATGTAGTTGGCGAGGTTGTGGCTAGTCGGCGATTCGGCTATGTCGCTGTCGGTGCGGGGCCAGCCTGTTGAGGACGCGCGCCACGTCGCGGGCGAATCGCTCGCCGTAGGGGTCAGTGCGAGTCACCCGTCTCGCCGGATGCGCGGGAGCGCGGTCTGGCCGTCCGCGCCCAGCCCGCGCCGGCACGGAGGCCAGGTCAGCATGATCCCGGGTTGCCGCGTCAGGTCAGATGGTCCAGTTGACCGGGTAGTTGACGATCGGGGTGAACGTCACGTCGACCGCCTCCATCTCCCCGCGCGCGTCGACGGTCATCTCCTTCAGCTGGCCCATCTGCGCCGCATGCTCGTCGGAGTCCCAGACGCTGACGTTCACGATCGAGCCCTCCGGCGAGACTCCCGCATACCAGTGAATGAGCCCTGGCAGCCGCCTGATGGCCGGGACCAGGTACTCCGAGACCTTCTTGTTCACCGCGTCGACCTCGGCGAACCGGCTCGGGTCGAAACTGCCGCGCGAGACGCGGACGACGGCGGTCGACGGCAGTGACTCGGTCATGGTGATCCTTCCCCGGCAATTATATTACGATGTACCATCAGAATATAATGAACGACGCGCAGACGAGGGCCGGACGGCCGAGGAACCCGGCCCTGGACCGGGCGATCTTGTCCGCCGCGGCCCGCCAGCTCGGCGAGCTCGGCTACGCCCGCATGTCGCTGGAATCGGTGGCGGCCGCCGCGGGCACCACCGTGCCCAGCCTCCGACGCCGGTACCACGATAAGGCGGAGCTGGTCGCCGCGGTGATCGGCTCGCTACGGGTCGAGGAACCGCCCGCCAGCGCCCCGTCCCCGCGCGCCCACGCCCTGGCGATCCTGGAGAACTTCCACCGCAACCTGCGGGCGATCCCCGCGCTGGCCATCCTCGGCTCACTGCTCGCCGAAGAAGAACGCCACCCCGAACTGCTCCACCTGTTCAAGACCCGCATCGTCGAGCCGCGGCGGACGCTGCTCCGGCAGGCGCTGGCGGCCGGAGGCCTCCCGCAGTCCGCTGACCTCGACGCGCTCACCAGCATGCTCATCGGCTCCTTCTACGGCCGCTACGTCACCATCGCCGGCATCCCCGACGACTGGCCAGACCGCGTGCTAAGTGCCATATGGCCACCCGACACCAGCCCCGCCCCATCGCACCATGATCACCCAGGTCTATGAGGGCACCAACCATATCCAGCGCATGGTGATGGCCCGCCAGCTGCTCAAGGGATGATTGCTTGTGCCGTTCCCGGAACCTGCTGACGCCGACGCGGGGGGCCGTTCACATCCCGTCGAAGAAGCTGAGCAGCAAGCTGGCGAGCTCTTCTGGCCGCTCTTCTGCGATATAGTGTCCGCAATCCGCGAAGACCTCCTTGCGCACGTCAGACGCACCGTGGCGCAGGTTCTCCGCAACCGCGGCCCCGAAGAGCCGGCCGCCGCCGACTGCCATGACCGGCAGGTCGAGTGGCCGGGACAGGTGCCTTGTGTTGTGTTCGATCTCGCGGCCGGTACCGCGATAGCGGGCGAAGGCTGAGGCCATGGCGCCCGGGCGGGCGTAGCAGCGGACGTACTCGTCAACCGCCGCCGGCGTCGGCACCCCGGCAGTCGCGGAGAATTCGCGGAAGAACCAGTCGAGGTAGGCGCGCTCGCGTCCGGCGACCATGCGCTCCGGAAGGTCCGGTATCTGATGAAAGCGGGCGAACCAGAGACCGCCGCGGCCTGACCCCGGCTCCGTCCACGGGCCGGCGGGCATCGCCTCCACCACGGCAAGGCGGCGTACCTCGTCTGGATGGGCCGCCGCGAACGCAAACGCCGTCGACCCGCCCCAGTCCTGTCCGGCGAGCAGCACCGGGCCAAGACCAAGCTCGGCGACAAGCCCGTGCAGATCGTCGGCACCAGTGGGGACATCGTTGGGCAGCGTCCCCGGATCAGAGTCCCCGAGTCCGCGGAGGTCCACGGCGATGACGGTGTGGCGCTCGGCCAGCCTCGGCATGACGTCTCGCCACGCATACCAGGTGTTCGGGAACCCGTGCAGCAGAACGATCGGCGTCCCGGAACCGCCGATCACGTAATGCACTCGCACGTCATTCACCAGCCGCCGTTCACTGGTAAAACCCGGCGGCGGAGCCGCCGGCTGCGCGAAGCCAGGCGTACCGGGCACGTACGCAGCCGGCAGTTCTTCGCGCATCGGTCGCCAGCGGTCAGTCCGCAAGGGCCCGGCGGGATCGACGACGAGCTCGCGGGCTCGCGCCAGGAACTCCCGGGTATGCGCCTTGGCCCTATGCTCATCCAGCGCATCCTGGGACGCCCAGATCTCATATCCCAGCACCCGCGTGTCATCGTCAGGATCAAGTCCCACCTCAAAGCGCACCACCCCGCGCTCCTGGCGGGTCGCGTCGACCAGCCGGTCGAGAGCCTCGCGCATCTCCCGCTGGGAACCGGGCCTTATGGTCAGCTCCACGACGAGTAGCACCTGCGGAGAAGCCTGTTCGGTCACGGTGGTCCTTTCCCCGGCAATTACATTACGATGCACCACCAGAATATAATGAGCCACCCGCAGGCGAAGGCCGGACGGCAGGGGAACCCGGCCCTGGACCGGGCGATCTTATCCGCCCCGGCCCGCCAGCTCGGCTACGCCCGGATGTCGCTGGAATCGGCGGCGGCCCGCTGCGAGCACCACCGTGCCCAGCCTCCGGCGCCGGTACACTCCACCTGTTCAAGACCCGCATCGCCGAGCCGCGAGGGGGCACTGCTCCGGTGTGCTAGGCCCGGGCGGTGGCGCCGCGACCGTTTCCTGACAGCGAGGCGGACTCCTTGGCCTGGTCCTACGCCGGGTGCTGTGGCTGCTGGGCCTCGACGTGCCGCTTCAGGCTTTCGACGTTGGCTGGCATTTCCTTTTGTGCCTGGCGGCGGACGATGAGCGGAACGAGCAGTCTGCCGATGCCGTGGCCGTCGAACCCGACCGCGATGGTCAGCCGGGAACTGGTTTCGGTCAGGGGTTCCACGGTGACGTCGACGGTGGCGCGGATGGGTCCGTCGATGCCCTGCACGCCCCATGTCCTGGGTGCGTCGATGCGGGTCACCTCGGCGGTGACGACCCGGTTGGCTCCGCCGATGCGCCGCGTGGTCAGGCACTTCGAGCCCACCTGCGCGGGGCCGGGCGGGTCCAGGTGCCCCTCGATGAGACCCTGCTGCCATTCGTGGAAGTATGCGGGATCGGTGGCGTAGGCGAACACTTGCGCCGCGGGCCGGTCCACCACAGTGCTGGCGATGACCGGTGCCATGTCAGCGGTCCTCGAGCAGGGCGGCGTACCGGGCCAGGTAGAGCGGCCATCCCTGGTCGCTGTCGACACCGTCGCTGACCGACTGCCAGCCGGGACCGTGCCGGTCGAGGCGGCGGTGCTCCAGTTCGACCCGGGTGCGGTCCGGTCCCTCGGCCACGAACCGGACCTCGACCTCGCTGGTCAGCTCCGGGTCGGTCTCGACCTGCCATTGCGGGCTGATGTCCCAGCTGAATACCACGCGGGCTGGCGGCTCGTAGGCCAGGATCCGCGCCCACCGGCATTCGCTGCCGTCGATGGCGCGATCGTAGATGTGCCCGCCGACGCGGGGCTCGAAGACTGTCTCGGCGATCGCGGCCGCGAGCAGGTTATGCTCCGGCGGCTTGAAGTCGCCGAATCTCTCGGTGAACGCCGTGAAGGCCTGCTCGGCCGGCGCGTTGACCACCACCTGCTTGCGGACAACGGGGACCTCGGTTCGGGTCATGGACTCTCCTCCGTCGCTTGTCCGGCAATATCCACGTAGCTGGCCAGGGCCCGCTGCCAGAAGGTGTCGAGCTGATCGCGCAACGCGGCCACTGCCATCGGATTGAGCCGGTAGACGCGTCTGGTGCCGGCTGCGCGTTCACTGACCAGGCCGGCGTCCTTGAGAACCTTCAGGTGCTGGGAGACCGCCGACCGGCTGACCGGCAGCTCTGCGGCCAGTTGTCCCACCGCCTGCGGCCCCTGCGCCAGGCGGCTGACGATGGCGCGCCGGGTGCCGTCCGCCAGCACGCTCCAGCCATCACTTGCTCGGTCAGGATCCACTAACGGTTAGTTTCGCCTAACGGAGCGGCGGACGTCAAGGCCATGCACGAGGCGGGCGTGGAAAGGGGCCCTGGGCCGGAGCGCCTGGGTGGACGCCGCACTGTCCGCGGGTGCTGACACCGGGCAATTAACAGCCGGCGGAACACCTGCCCGTGCCGGCTACCCATCGGCCCCTCCCGAAAATCTCGGCCGGCGGTGGCACCGGGTTGCGCGCTGCTACCCGGATTACCCTCGCTGACACCCAGCCAGCCGGGACGGCGAGCTGCCGGGGGTTCCGACGGGGACGGGACTTCCGCCGGAACGGGCGTAACATCAAGGTCAGAAGCTGATGAGATTGGCCGTCTGGCCCAGACCCTGCCTTGCCGCCTGAGCAGGGAGCCGCACCATGACCATTGCCGTTTTGAGCACCCGCGAAGACAGCGGTCATATCATCGTCGCGCTGCGCGGGGAACTTGACGTCGTAGACGCGGCGAGCGTCATGGCCGGGCTCGCGGTGGCCGTGGCCCGTAACTCCCGGATCATCCTGGACCTGACTGCCCTGGACTACATCGACTGCTACGCCCTGCACGCGCTGGGCCGGGTGCGGGAGCAGGCACGGCAGGCGGGCGGTGACCTGCTGCTCGCCGCGCCGCGCTGGCCGGTGCGGCGCCTCCTCGACCTGACTGGCCTGATCAGAGTCTTCTCCGTCCACGCCAGCGTGGACGAGGCCATGCGGGCCGCCGGCTTCCGCCGCTGGCGGGTGCGAGGGCGGCGTCAGCTACTCCCTGGAAGCCGACGGTAAAGCTTCGGCTTGCTGCGCGACGTGCCCGGCCAGCCGGCGGATAGTGCCGGTTCCGCGGAACGAGGCCGGACGGGTGGCGGCGGTGCGTCGTTGGCCGCGATCCTGCCTGCGCGCTTCGGCGGTCTGTTGGATACACCCGGGTCATCCAGGTCGAAGCAGGAGTCCAGAGCACGGTCACACTTGAACTATCGAGGTGCCCTGAACCTTGATGCTCACTGCGGCCAGCGGAAGGATGGCCGGGCCGTTCACTACTGACCCATTGACGGCGCTGTACTTGCTGCCGTGGCACGGGCAGTCGATGGTACCGGCGGACACGGCGTCGACGATGCAGCCCTGATGGGTGCAGATGGCGGTGAACGCGTGGAAGGAACCGGCCTTCGGCTGCGTGATCACGATCTTCTGGGCGGTAAGGACCTTGCCGCCGCCAACCGGGATGTCAGCCGTGCTGGCCAAGACGGCGGACGTGCTGGCCCCCGCCGATGACGCCGATGACGCAGCGCCACCCGCTGACGGGGTCGTGGCGGCCGGGGCGGGCGCACCCGCCAGCCCGTTGCTGGTGCCGTAACGAGCGCATCCCGCCAGTGCGGCGGTACACGCGGCGCAGGCGCCGGCCAGTACGGCGCGACGGCTTGTGGATCGGACACGGTGCCCGGTCATGACTGTCTCCTCAGCGGTGGAGCCCGAAGGTCGAGAAGAACCAGAAGGCAGAGGTAAACCACACCCCGATCAGCACGGTGAACACCACGGCGCCCGCAAGCGGGAGCGTCCAGCCTGGTAGTCCGCGCTTGGGCAGGATCAGCATCTTGATGGCGAAGGCGCCGAAGAACGCGCAGCCAAACAGCGAGTGCAGCAAGACCCGGGTGCTGTAAGTCTGGAATCCGAGCCCGTAGAGGCAGTTCACGGCGACCGGTACAGCCACCAGGAACGCGATCCGGCCGGACCACTTGTGCAAACTGCCGATCCACGATGGGGCGTTCACCCGGGGGATCTTGCCGTACATCACCAGGGCCGAGCTCACCTGGACGATCGCGAAGGCGGTAGCGACCGTGGCGAGCCACGATTTCACATAGCCCGCGCTGGTGAACCCCGCGATATTGACCACGACACCGGTCGGGTGGTGGAGGCGTCCGTAGACGCCGAGGGTCAGTGCCACCAGCCCGCCGATCAGGCTGGGCACGACGAGCTTGCCGATGCCCAAGGAGACGTCGGCGGGCGCCGGCGGGGACGCATCAGGCTGTGCGGTCATGTCCGTTCCAAGTCGTTCGGAAGATTGCGGCTGATCAGAATCCGCTGCCGGTAAAGCCGCTGATCAGGCTGGCAACGAGGGTGACCCCGTCGTACTGGGCGGTGCCCGTCGTCAGGTCAAGCACCGGAGCCTGGGCCGTCGGCGTCACGTCGGCGTCGGCAAAGTACTCGACCGAGCCCACCTGGCTGCCGCCTGGCAGCACGACCCACCCCGCCTTGATCTTGACGCCGTGCACGGTCGCGGTGGCCTCGTACAGACCTGGCGGCCTGTGTCCCGAGGACCCCCTGTGCACCAGGGGCGCCGAGAACGAGTACTTGGTGCCATCGGCCATGATGGAACCCGTCGCCTTCCCGGTGCGGTAGCTCACGTCGAGCCGGGCACCGTTCTTGCCGGTCAGTTCCAGCTTCCCGGCTTTCGCGGTGCCCTTGAGCCAGGCTGCGACCGCGTGGCCGTTGCACATGTAAGCGACCGCCTTGCCCGCGTGGACCGAGATCGCGACCGCCGCGCCACCGCTATCGGTCCGAGCCACGTAGTCCGCCTTGGACGGGACGTCCGCCTTGGGCACGGATGCAGTCGCTGCCGGCACGGTCCCCGGTGCGGTGGCCGGTGCGGTGGCCGGCACCGTGACTGACGTGGTGGCCGGTGCCGGTGCCGACGTGGTGGCCGGTGCCGGTGCCGACGTGGTGGCCGACGTGGTCGCCGGTGCCGCGGCCGACGTGCCGCCCGAGGCGGACGATGCCGGTGCCGGCTTGACGGCCATGCTCTTCGATGCGGCCGGCGTCGCGCCATAGCCGCTGGCGGAGGCCGTGCTTGAGGGGGACAGCATGCTGGCGACCAGGACGCCCACGCCAAGTGCGGCGCCGGTCAGTAGCGTGACGAGGGGCATGTTGGGCTTCATGCCGAGTGGTACGCAATCCAGACGGTTTCGGGTTCAGTCGCACCCGAGGATCGGGCGGTCATACGGCGGCATTCGGCGGGACCGCGCGCCAAGGCACGCCGGACCTGCTGGCGGACCTTATCGTGGCGGTGGGCCTTCATAGCGCGGATATTAGCGCAAATTCCCGGGCAGCAACAGATGCCCCATTCGCAATGACATTAACCCCGCCAGGGCAGCGCGCGCTACCGGGGCGAGGGCGCCGTTCGAAGAAGAATTTCCGCACCGGCAATGCCGAAATGAATACAATAACCGCCGAATGAATACAATAGACACTGCGAGCTTAACTGGATCCGCCGCCATGACGAGTACGTCTGAGGGCCCCGTGTGCGGATCAGATGACGAGGGCAAGCACCACGGTTCGTTCGGCAGAAAGAATTGTCGTACACCTCGATCCCCGCATCGACCGAGGGCAGTCTGGCCGCCGCTCAAGATCGACCTTCAGGATTTGCCACACCGTCGATGCCGTAGATGATCGGTGATCATCACCACCGGACAGCAGCGAGAGCAACTCCGCTGGTCACAGCTGCGGACGAGATTCTCGGCACGCACAGGGTTGCCTTTGCGCCGTTCCGGCCGTATCGTCAGTGTCCTGATAAACTTATCAGGGAGCTGATGATATATGCCGACGCTGTTGGGCGAGGGGTTCCGTGGCCCGGACGGCCGGGTCGGATACCTTCTTCGCCAGGCTCAGCACACGCTGCGCACGGCCATGTACTTGCCGCTGGCCGAGATCGGGATCACCGCGGCGCAGTACTCGGTACTGAGCGTGGCCGATGCCGAGCCAGGGCTGTCGGGCGCCGAGCTAGCCCGGGACACCATGCTGACCCCGCAGAGCGTGAACGCGATCGTGGTTCACCTGGAGGGCGCCGGCCTGCTCGAGCGGTGCGCGGACGCCCGGGACCAGCGGCTGCGGCGGATCTACGTCTCGCAGTCCGGCCGCGAGGTGCTGGCCGTCGCCCGGCCTGCCGTCTGGGCGGTAGAAGAGCGGATGGTGGCGTCCATGACCGCGGCCGAGCAGGCCACGTTCCGCCGTCAGCTCACCGACTGCGCCCTCGCGCTCGATACCCGCGCGGCCGCAGGTCCGGCCCCGGTTCGCCCTGCTGTGGCGGGCTCCCGCCACAGCGCCAGCCAGCCAGAGGATTCGTGATGAAGGTATTCGCAGCCGGAGCGGCCGGTGCGGTCGGCACCCGGACGGTGATGCCGCTCCTGGCCGAGAAGGAGAAGATGACATGAGACCCGAGCGCAGGATCCGGCAGGCCGAGACGCGGCTGTTCGCCCGCAGCGGCCTGCGGCCCGAGGAGTCGTTCGTCGACCTCAGCTCGGCTAAGGTGCGACTGCGGGTGCTCAGCGCCGGGACGGGCCCGTCGCTGGTGATGCTGCACGGCGTGAGCCTCGCCGCTGCCGTGTGGGCACCCTTGCTCGCCGACCTCGCCGGGTACCGGGCGCACCTCGTCGAGCTGCCGGGCCATGGCCTGTCCGGGCCAGCCGCCTACCGGCCCGGCGCGGTGCGCGATCACACCCTGGGCATGATGGATGACCTGTTCGACGCGCTCGGACTGACCACCGTACCGGTCGTGGGTCACTCCCTGGGCGGTATGTTCGCGCTCTGGCACGCATCCGCCCGGCCGGGACGGATCGCCTCGCTGGTCGCCATCGGCGACCCCGGGGTCGCCCTGCCCGGTGCCGTCGTCCGGATGCCGCTGTCGCTCCTGACCGTCCCGGTGCTCGGCGAGGCCGTGCTGCGTGCCCCCACGCCACGGCCGGTGTACCGGCAGCTGCTCGGCCACGGACTCAGCCCGGCCGCCGCCGCGGCCGCGCCGGACGAGCTGCTCGACGTGCTCCGCCTCGCCGCGCGGCGGCCGGGCAACGCGCGGACCATCGCCGCTCTCATGCACGCGATCGACGGCTTCCGGCGCCCCCGGGCCGACAGCGTCATGACCGATGCCGAGCTAGGCCAGATCACCGCACCCACCATGTTCTGCTGGGGAACCGAGGACCCGTTCCTCACCCCGGCGCAGGCCCGTCCCGCCATCGCCGGGATCCCCGGGGCGGTGCTTCATGAGGTGCCGGGCGGGCACGGCCCCTGGCTGGAGGATCCCGCGGGCTGCGCCAAGCTCGTGACCGGCCACTTCACCGCGACGGGATACGCGCCCGCCTCCTGAGCCCAGGGCAGGCACGGTGGGTTGGGTCCGTTCCACCGCCGCCGCCGTCAGCCGACCAGCAGCACTAGCCTGCCTCGTACGCGGCCGTGCTCGCTGACGCGGTGCGCTTCGGCGATCGCGGCGAGCGGGAAGGTCTTGTCGACCGGAAGCCAGAACCGCCCGGCCTCGATCAGCTCGCCCACCTCAGCGAGTGAGTGGAAGGCGTTGCCGTCGACGAATCCGTTGCTGAAGTGCGCGCCGTGCTCCTTCGCGCCGTCGAAGTCGGCGAGTGTCACCACGTTCTGCGGGCCGCCAGCGAGGTCGATGAGCTGGGGCAGGACGCCGTTTCCAGTGACATCGAGGGCGACGTCGACGCCGGCCGGAGCCAGGGCGCGGACCCGCTCGGCCATGCCTTCGCCATATGTGACGGGCTCGGCGCCCAGCAGGCTCAGGTAGTTCTGGTTGGCGGCACTGGCGGCGCCGATCACGCGCGCGCCGCGCGCGACGCCGAGCTGGACGGCCGTGCTGCCGATCCCGCCGGAGGCGCCGTTGATGAACAGCGTGCTTCCGCTGGCGACACCGAGCTGGTCAAGCGCGCGGGTGGCGGTCTCGAGCGCGACGGGGAGCCCGGCGGCATCGACGAACCCGAGCGACGGCGGGATGATCGCGCGGAAGGTCAGCAGGGCCAGCTCGGCCGCGCCCGCATGGTCGTCGGAGATGCCGAACACGCGGTCGCCGACGGCCACGTCAGTCACGCCCTCGCCCACCTCGTCGACCACGCCCGCGACATCGCTGCCTGTCGTCTGCGGGAGTCCCGCGCCGAACGACAGCACGCCCGCGCGCAGCTTCCAGTCGGTCCCGCTGATGCCGGCGGCGCGTACCACGATCCGGACCTGACCAGGACCTGGATGCGGGTCGGGAAGATCTACGACCGCCAGGACCTCGGGGCCCCCGTACCGGCTGAACTGAGCTGCTTTCATGATGTTCCCTTCAACTCGAACGGTCCGGCATCCGCATCGGCCGGCGGCGGGCCGCTGCGGAACAAGATGGCAGCACTACGGCCGCGAGCCGCGCTGGGAGCAGCCCGCCGGCTGGTTAGCCCGTGTGACGTGTCAGAGCTCATGATGACCTTCGTTCTGCGGGGTGATTCCCGCGAAAAGCACCCCGAGCGTGAAGTCGAACCGTTCGTGGCCCTCGCCGGAGGTCAGCACCCCCGCGTGCGCGGCCGTGATCGGGAACCGGTCCGGGGGCAGCATCCCGAGGCGCTCGGTGACCTCGGCCCGGTCGACGACTCGTCCGTCGGTGTCCTTGTCGGTGAGCCGCCTCAGCGCCATGACGCTGTACGCGCCGATGTAGAGGAACGCCGCGTCGCTCGCCCACACGGCGGACTGCAGCGGCACCCCTCCGGCCAGCAGGATCGCGAGCAGGCCTTCCATGATCCGGAGCGTGTCCAGGCTGTTCGGGGCGGCCGCCAAGGTGGCACGCCAGATCTCCGGGTAACGGAGGTACTGGTCGCGCAGCTGCCGGCAGACATCGATGGCCTGCGCCTGCCACTGCGCGGGATCGGGCTCGGGCAGCGTCACCCGGGAGCACAGCTCCCCGATCATCAGGTCGTCGAGCTCCGACTTATCGCGTACGTGCGCATACAGCGCCCCCGGGCTAGCCTGCAGCGCAGCGGCGACACGGCGCATCGTCAGCGCATCGAACCCTTCGGCCTCGACGACCTGGAGAGCTGCGCCCACGATGCGGGCGACTGTGATTGGTTCCCGGCGGGGCCGGGGGGCGCTCCGCGTGTCGTCCAGGGCCGCGATCTGCGCCGCCCACTGATCACGTGAAGCGATGCCGCGCGAAGCTTTTCTGCCAGCCATGCAAGGAGGGTAACACGCTAGGTAAACAATGTTCAATAGAAGTACATTGTTCAATTATGAGGGCCTGAGTCGCATGTATTTAGCCGGCGGCCGGCCGTTCTGAACAGGCACTAGCGGCGTGCCGCAGCCAGGCGGCGGCCTTCGGGCAGCACACGGGGAAGAGGTGGGGCAGATGTCAGCTCCAAGACGGGCATCGTCCTTGCCGCGCTGACCGGCGCAGTCCTGCTCGCCGGATGCGGCCCGCTGCCGACGGTGACCGTAACCAGCGGGGGTGTGGCGTTCGAGGGCGGATCGTGCTCCATCACCGTCAGCGCGACCGGCCTGACGCCCGCCACGACGTGGGGGATCGGCATGTTCACGACCGGCTCGCCGGTGGTCATCGGGTACGTGACGTCCAGCTCCTCCGGATCGGTCAACAAGATCCTCGACTATCCGGCCACGACCTTGCCGCGGGCGTACTCGAACCTCTACGTCGAGGTGTACACGGACCGCTCGGGGCAGCTCGGTTCGGGCATCGTCTCGGCCCAGGTGACCAAAGCGGTGTGCCTGCCGACCGGCCTCAAGCCGTAAGGCCGTGGTCAGGTGAAGAATCCGCAACCTCGGGGTTGCGGCAGACATGCCGGAAACGTCAGACTTCTGCCGTGAACCTCGTCGTAGTAAACGTGGTAGATCAGCCGGCTCGCCGTTATGTCTGCGCACCCGGGTAAGGATCTGTGCGCGCTCGCCAGCGCGGCGGACATGGCCGGGCAGGGCCAGGAGACCTGGGCTGACCCGGACACGCCGCTGCCGCGGCACCTCGCGACGTGGGATCCCGTGATCGCCGCCCCGGTCCCGGCCGCCGTCGTGATCACGATCTTGTCTCACCTGCCGCCTGCCAGCCAGCCAGCATGACGACGCCGCCGCCCGAGCCGGGCCGCCCGGTCGCCGACCCGGAGGTGGCCGCCACGGTGCGTTTGCTGCACCGCCGCCATAGCTGGGCCCGGCTGGGCACTATCAGCCTCATCACTTCCATCCTGGCCTACTGTGCCTACGCCAACGCGGCGTCGCAGGGGACGCCCCCTCCACCGTGGTTCGCGTACATGACCCTCGCGGTAGGCGCCCTGGCCATCGTCGGGTTCGCGGGGGCGGCCGTGGACGCCGCGTTGCTGCGGCGTCGGCCGCCCGCGATCCGGGCGCAGGCCGCCCCGATCGCCGCGCACCACCGCAGCCGCCTGCGTGCCCACCACTACCCGACCCGGCACCGGGTCCTGTGGGTCCTCGGCTGGGTCGGAATGCTGCTGATTCTGGGGGTAGCCGTGGTCAGCGTGCCCGCCGTCGTCGACGGGGTGGCGTACCTGGCCGGCGCCGAGCACACCGTCGCCTTCGACCCGGTCTCGTATCAGACCAACTGCGATCAGTACAGCTGCCAGACCACCACCGACGGCATCATGCAAACCGGCGGCTCCGGCGTGCAGGCGTCCTGGCCGGACAAGGTCCCGCTCGGCAAGCCATTCCAGATCCGCGAGCCGGCCTGGAGATGGGGCCTGGGCGGGGCGCTGATCGACAGCGACGGGACCGCCGTCATCGCCATCCTCGTCAGCCTGCTGATCGAAGGGGCCGGCGTCTTGGTGGTCGTCCGCCTCGTCAAGCTGGCGCGCAACTTGCGACGGCACCGGCAGCAGCGAACGGCGCCAGCGTCCGTCCCGATGCGTTATATCCGGTAAACGCGTCATTGCAGGCACGAGGTCGCCCGTACCCGCGGCGAAGAGCCCAGCTCGCCCGCGTCCGATGTGCTCGTCATCGCCCTTCCGGCCGCAAGGCGCGTCAGCTGGGCCAATTTGCGCTTGCCCTGGCACGAGCCAGCTCGTCCGACTCCCAGGCGTCACCCCTCTCACTCAAATTACAATCTTTGCACTTCAGATAGCTGTATCGAATTTTTGTGCGTCACTAACCCCCGGATCGGAGAGGTAATGACACACGATACGGTTTATAGCCGATTTACTGAGGATTACGTTACGCGTGGGGCTCATTTTGCGGCCGCCTTCGCCGGCTGCAGTCCGCGCTCATAAGGCTCCTGACGCGCAGGGGCGAGACGCGCCATTCATAACCTGCGCAGAGGCTCGCGAGAGCCGAGACCCAGGCCAGGCTGGCAGCCTCGCGGGAATGGCACCCCTGGAGCAGCCGTGGCAGACGCGAGCCGGCCAGCCCGATATCGCGACCCGCACCGCCCGGCGCCGGCGGGTGCAGCCGCCCGCCGGCCTGCTGGAGCTGGACGAGACCACCCCGCGCTGGTACCGGCCGGCGTTCATCATCATGCTGGCCGCGGTGGCCGTGCTGTACCTGTGGGATCTAAGCGCCTCGGGGTACGCGAACACGTTTTACGCGGCGGCGGTGCAGGCAGGGACGGAAAGCTGGAAGGCGTGGTTCTTC
>Ga0302326_10002483_pt1 | contig 44866 bp, 42 predicted proteins | sample Palsa_T0_3_FD_202264 | JGI IMG/M metagenome (GOLD analysis project Ga0302326, IMG submission 202264) | Peat permafrost microbial communities from Stordalen Mire near Abisko, Sweden - Palsa_T0_3 | ecosystem: Environmental > Terrestrial > Soil > Palsa > Peat permafrost | place: Sweden: Abisko...
TCAGCGCCGTAACCTGGCCGCGCTGGTGGGAAGGGCCGGGGGGGTGGGTGAGTGAAGGTCGCGGTCGTCGGTGCCGGGGCGATCGGCGCGTACGTTGGCGCGGCACTGCAGCGTGGCGGCACAGAGGTCCACTTGCTAGCGCGGGGCGCGCACCTGGCGGCCATGCGGGAGCACGGCGTTACGGTGCTGAGCCCGCGCGGCGACTTCCACGCGCACCCGCATGCCACCGACGATCCGGCGGAGATCGGGCCTGTCGACATCGTATTCCTTGGCCTGAAGGCATACAGCTACGCCGACGCGGGCCCGTTGCTGGCACCCCTGCTGCATCAGGGCACCGGCGTAATCGCCGCGCAGAACGGCATACCGTGGTGGTACTTCCACGGGATGCCTGGTCCGCACGAGGGCCGCCGCGTTGAGGCGGCCGACCCGGGCGGCGCGGTCTCGGCTGTGATCCGGCCGGAGGCGGCCATCGGCTGCGTGGTGTACTGCTCGGCCGAGATCGACTCACCGGGGGTCATCCGCCACGTCGAGGGCACCCGGTTCTCCATCGGCGAGCCGGACGGCACGATCTCGCAGCGCTGCAGCTCGTTCAGCCAGGCGATGGTCGCCGGCGGTCTAAAATGCCCGGTCGAAAAGGACCTCCGCTCCGACATCTGGCTCAAGCTGCTCGGCAACGTGGCGTTCAACCCGGTCAGCGTCCTGACTCGCGCCACGATGGGCGACATCGCCCGGCATCCAGGCACGCGTCAGCTGGTCTTGAACATGATGTACGAGACGGCCGAGATCGCCGCCCGCCTCGGCAACCCGCCCAAGATCTCGGTCGAGCGCCGCTTCGACGGAGCGGCGAAGGTTGGCGATCACAAGACCTCGATGCTCATGGATTTCGAGGCCGGCAAGCTCCTGGAGACGGACGTCCTGCTCAAGGCCCCCGTCGAACTAGCCCGCCTAGTCGGGGTCGCGGCCCCGACCCTAGAACTGGTCTACGCCCTCATTGACCTGCTGACGCCGGACAAGCGATTACCAGAACGGCGTGCGGGTGAACGATGTTCACGCTCTCCGACGGCACGTGTTCCCGCTCTACGACGACCGGCGCGTGAGTTCCGTGGGTATACACCCGAGGCAGCGGTAAGCGCACGAGGCATCCTGGCGGTGTGCCGATCAGCGAATACACGACCACGAGGCGGCAACGGGGGTGAGGCAATGCCGGATTCGCCTGCGGTCGACTTGCGGGGTCGGCTGAGAGCGCTGCCCGTGGCGCGGGGGCTGCTGCCGATCCGCCGATCCCAGGTACCGGCGGACCTGCTGGCCGGCGTCACGCTGGCGGCCGTCAGCATCCCGGTCGTCCTCGGCTACGCCAAGATCGCCGGGATGCCGGTGGTGACCGGCCTGTACACGCTGCTGCTGCCGCTGGCCGTGTTCGCCGTCCTCGGCTCGTCCCGGCACCTGGTGGTCGGGGGCGACTCCGCCACCGCCGCCATCCTCGGCGCGACCCTGTCCGGGCTCGCGGTCGCGGGCTCGCCCCGGTACGTCCGCCTGGCCGGGCTCGCGGCCCTGCTGACCGGGCTGCTGCTGCTGCTCGCGCGGGTGGCCAGGCTCGCGTTCCTGACGAACTTCCTGTCCAGGACCGTGCTGGTCGGATTCCTGACCGGCGTCGGCATCTCGGTGGCGGCCGGCCAGCTGCCGGAGATGCTCGGGCTGACCGTCACCGACCGGCAGACGCTGCCCAAGTTCCTGCAGACCGCGCGCGCTCTCCCGCACCTGCACTGGGCCGACGTGGCGCTGTCGATCGGGGTCGTCGGGATCGTGCTGGCCGGCCGCCTGATCAGCAGGAAGACGCCGGGCGCGCTGATCGCGATCATCCTCGCGATCGTGGTCAGCCGGGCCGCCGACCTGGCCGCGCACGGCGTCGCGGTGCTCGGGCAGGTCCCGCGCGGGCTGCCGCGGCTGGCGGCGCCCGCCCTCGACCGGCATGACGCGGCCGTGCTGCTCGGCACCGCGGCGGCCATGTCGGTGGTCATCCTGGCCCAGAGCGCGGTGACCGCGCGCACCTACGCCGCGACCCACGAGGAGGCGTTCGACCAGAATGCCGACCTGGTCGGGCTGGGCGCCGCCAACGTGGCGGCCGCGTTCTCCGGCACGTTCGTCGTCAACGGCAGCCCGACCCAGACCCAGGTGACCGACAGCGCGGGCGGCCGCAGCCAGCTTGCCTCGCTCACGGCCGTGGCGGTGGTGCTCATCGTGCTGCTGTTGCTGACCGGGACGCTCACCCAGCTGCCGATCGCCGCGCTGGCGGCGGTGGTCTTCGTCATCGCCGTCCGGCTCATCGACCTGGCCGGGATGCGGCGGATCCTGGCCTACAGTCGTGCTGAGTTCGCCGTGGCGCTCCTCACGACCGTCGCCGTCGTGGTCATGGGCGTCGAGGACGGCATCGCGCTCGCGGTCGTCATCTCGATCATCAACCACCTGCGCCACAGCTACCGCCCGCTTAACAGCGTGATGAGGAAATCGCCGACCGGGCACTGGAAGGCGGTCCCGGTGACGCCGGGCGCGCGGACCGAGAACGGGCTGGTGATCTACCGGTTCGGCACCAGCCTGTACTACGCCAACGCCTCCCGGCTGGTGGACGACGTCACCGCCCTGGCCGGGGAGGGCGGTCCGCTGCGATGGCTGGTGCTCGACTTCGCGGCCATCGGCGACGTCGACTACACCGCCGCCGGCGTGCTCTCCCGGGTCACCGAGGAGCTTCGCAAACGGGACGTCCGGTTCCTGGTCAGCAGCGTCCTCGGCCCGGTCCGCAAGGAGCTCGACCGCTACGGCATCAACGACGCCCTCGGCCCCGGCGCCTACTACGAAACGCCCGGCGAGGCGCTCGAGGCCTTCCAGGCCCGCCAGGCGGCCCCGCCGCCTCCGGCCTGACCGTCTCGGCTCACTCAGCCGATTTCGGCGATCAGCTCGTCTTCCTGGACGACGTCGCCCTCGGCCACGTGCAGCTTGGTGACGGTGCCGCTCTCCTCGGCGAGGATGGGGATCTCCATCTTCATCGACTCGAGGATGACGAGGGTGTCGCCGTCATCGACGTGGTCGCCCTCGGAGACGAGCACCTTCCACACGTTCGCGACCATCTCCGCGCGGACTTCCGCCACAGCAGTCTCCTTTTCTCCGGGCCGTTACTGGTGGGAGCGTACTAGACCCGATCACGCCTGGCGCATACGGCCTATCAGACCGGTGTCGTAGTCGCCGCTGACGAACTCCGCGTTGCCCAGCAGCTCGGCGTGGAACGGCAGGTTGGTCTTGGGCCCGGTCACCACGAAGCCCGCCACCGCGAGCCGCGCCCGGGCGATGGCCTCGTCGCGGGTCGCGCCGTGCGCGCACAGCTTGGCCAGCAGCGGATCGTAGAACGGGGTCACGGTGGTGCCCGCCGCGTAGCCGGAGTCCACCCGCACGCCCGGGCCTGACGGCTCCTGCCAGGCGGTGATCGCACCCGGGCTGGGCAGGAACCGCTTCGGGTCCTCGGCGTAGACCCGCAGCTCGATCGCGTGCCCGTTCGGCACCACCGGCGCCGACGGGTCGAACGAGACCGGCTCGCCCGCGGCGATCAGGAACTGCTGCTCGACCAGGTCGATCCCGGTCACCAGCTCGGTGACCGGGTGCTCGACCTGCAGCCTGGTGTTCATCTCGAGGAACACGAACGTCCCCGACTCGGCGTCGACCAGGCACTCGACCGTGCCCGCGCCGAGGTAGCCGACCGCCTCGCCCGCGCGGACGGCGGCGGCCAGCATCTGCGCGCGGAGCTCGGCCGAGATGCCGGGCGACGGGGTCTCCTCGGCCACCTTCTGATGCCGGCGCTGGACCGAGCAGTCCCGCTCGCCGAGCGCGACGACCCGCCCGTCGGCCAGCCCGAGGATCTGCACCTCGACGTGGCGGGCGCGGGGCAGGTACCGCTCGAGCAGGATCTCGGGCGAGCCGAAGAAGCGCTCGGCCCGGGTCCGGGCGGTCTCGAACGCCTTGCGCAGGGCGTCGGCGTCGAGGGCGGCGCTCATCCCGATGCCGCCGCCGCCCGCCGCCGCCTTGACCATGACGGGATAGCCGATCTGGTCGGCCGCCACGACCGCCGCGTCGGCGTCCGCGACCGGCTCGGTGGTGCCCGGCGCGACCGGGACGCCCGCGGCCGCCATCAGGTTCCTGGCCCGGATCTTGTCGCCCATCTGGTCGATCGCGGCCGGCGACGGGCCGATCCAGATCAGGCCGGCCTCGGTCACCGCGCGGGCGAACCCGGCGTTCTCGGCCAGGAACCCGTAACCCGGGTGCACCGCGGCCGCGCCGGTCTTGCGGGCCACCTCGAGCAGCACGGCGGCGTCGAGGTAGCTCTGGGCGGGGGCGGCCGGGCCGATGCGGACGGCCTCGTCGGCCTCGCTGACGTAGGGCAGGCCCTCGTCCGCGTCGGAGTACACGGCGACGGCGCGCACGCCCATCCGGCGGGCGGTACGGATGATCCTGCGGGCGATCTCGCCCCGGTTGGCGATCAGAACGGAGTCAAACACCCAAGCAGCCTACGGGACCACCAGCTTGCTCAGCGCCTCGACCACCCGAGGGTCGTACTCGGCGCCGGTGTCGAGGCGCAGCCGCTCCATCGCCGCCGCGACCCGGCTCGCGTCGGCCGAGCTGCCGACCAGGTCGTCGTAGGCGTTAGCGGCGCGGATGATGCGGCTCGACAGCGGCGGCGGCTGCGACCGGTCGGCCGGACGGCACGGGTCGGACTGCCGTCGCACGATGTCCGCGACCGTGTCGAGCACCCGCGCCTGGCCGATGACCTCGGCCCCGTACTCGGCGATCCGCCGCTGCTCATCGCGGGCCACCAGCACGGTGGCGCCGCCGGGAACCGGGTCGCGCAGCGAGAGCTGGCCGATGTCGTGCATCAGGGCGGCGTACTCGAGCTCGAGCAGCGCCGCCTCGGGCATGCCGAGCTCGCGCCCGACCGCCACCGCCAGCCTGCTCACCCGGGCCGAGTGACCGGCCTCGACATAGCCGCCGACCTCGGTCGACCGGGCCAGCGCGCGGACGGTCTGCAGGTAGGTGGCCCTGATCCCGGCGTACCGGCGCAGCGCGACCTGGGTGACCAGCAGCGGCACGGCGAACACGGCCACCGCCGCCAGCCCCATGACCTCGGCCGCGAACGCGATCAGGAGCGCGGACGCGCCGGTCGCGGCGCCGATCGGGATCTGCACCCGGAACTCGTCCCCGAGCGCGACCGCGAACTTCGTCCGCAGCGCCTCGGTCCTGATCAGGGCGCTGACAACCGCCTCGAAGAGCCAGGCGACGATGACCAGCGCGAGCATCACCGGCAGCTCGTCCCACCACCGGTCGCCCAGGCCCGCGTCGTTGGCCAGCGGCCGGAAGGCGATCGCGACGCACGCCACCGCCAGCAGCCGGGCGGACATCGCGGTCAGCCTGGCCGGCCGGCCGACCGCCAGGTGCGGCAGCGCGCCGACGATCATGGCGATGGCGGTGACCGCGATCACCTGGTCGGCGCCGTTCCTGGCCGGGGTGTCCCCGATCCGCAGCAGCAGCGCGTAGCCCATCGCCCCGGCCGAGGCGATCGGCGCCGCCTCGCGGTCCCCCGGCAGGTTCAGCCGCAGCAGCTCGCCGAACGCGATCAGGGCGCCGAAGGCGAGGGCCGCGTGCACGTCGTGGACCCCGGTCACCGCCGTCTGGGTGACCGACCAGATCAGCAGCAGCCCCGCGAACACCACCAGCAGCCACCGCCCGGAGTCCGGGGCGTGCGCCTGCGCGCTGCGCGGCTCGTACGGTCGGACGGCCGTCACGTCACAGGCTCTCGATGGTGGGCAGCGGTTCCTGGGCGGGGGCGCTCTCCGGCGGCGTCCAGCCCAGCCGCTCGATCGCGGCGATGAAGGCGTCGACGAAGGCCGGGTCGAACTGCTGGCCCGCGCACTTGCGCATCTCGGCGATGGCCTCGGGGACCGGCCGGGCCCCTCGGTAGGACCGGTCGGAGGTCATCGCGTCGAACGCGTCGGCCACCGCGAGCACCCGGGCGAACTCGGGGATCTCATCCCCGGCCAGCCCCATCGGGTAGCCTCGGCCGTCGATCCGCTCGTGGTGGTGCATGATCCCGGCCAGGGCCTCGTCGAGGAACCCGATCTCGCGGACGATGTCCAGGCCGCGCATCGGATGGAGCTGGACCGCCGCGTACTCGTCGTCGGTCAGCGCCGACCGCTTCTGCAGCACCGAGGTGGGCACGCCGAGCTTGCCCACATCGTGCAGCATGCCCGCGTACCTGATGGCGGCGACCCGATCGGCCCGCATCCCGATCTCGGTCGAGATCATCACCGCGCCCTTGGAGACGCGCTCGCTGTGCCCCCGGGTGTAGAAGTCCTTGGTCTCCACCGCCTGGCAGAGGGCGCTGACGGTGGCCTCGTAGGCCCGCTGCTGAGCGGCGAACTGGGCCACCGCCCAGCGGGCGACGAAGACCGGGACGAGCACCAGCACCGGCGCGAACGGGCCAAGGACCGACCACAGCGCGGCGATCAGCAGCCCGAACGCGCCGTAGCCGACGTCGGTCAGCCATAGCTTGAGGTCGAGCCCGAGCCGCCCGAGGTTCGTGCCCGGCTCCCTGGTCAGCCAGAACACGGCCCGCACGAGCGCGAAGTTGACGGTCACGTGCACCACCGCGGCGGCCGCGAACGGCCCGATGACGCCGGGGAACGAGTTCGGCTCGGGGGCGCCCACCTGCCCGCCGAACAGCAGGAAGGTCCGTCCGGCAAGGTAGGCGCTGACGGTGAACATGGCGGCGTTGAACACCCGCTGCGCGGGCGACGGACTGCGGCGGACGCCGAACAGCGTGCAGCAGCCGACCAGCGCCGCTCCGACCGGGCCGCACAGGACCACCGCCGCCAGCGACGCGATGCTGTTGGCGGACCAGGCCAGGCCGCGCGGGTTGAGCAGGGTGGCCGAGGACTCGCAGGCGACGAGGAGCAGGCCGAGCGCGCCGACCTGGACCCAGTCGATCCCGGCGAACGGGCCAACGGCGATCATGACGACGGCGGCGGCGATGACCAGGCCGATGTACAGCCACGCGACGCGCGAGAGCCTGCCCACGCTTCCCCCTCGCAGCCAGCCGGAGTTAACCCGAATTGCACCAATTGCCGTCGTTACCCCCAGGAGACCCCGGAAGCCCTCATCGGGACAGTCCTCCCTCGCGGAATGCTAACGACCGCTCAGGACGCGGGCGTCCATGCCAGGATAACGTGACCAGGCGAATTCGCGCAGACCTAAAGCGCAGGCCTTATTCCGCCAGTTCGATGAGCTCGATCTCCGCCTGGACCTGGCGGATTCGCACCAGCACCTTGCTGCGCAGTTCTGACGGCACCGGGTCGCAGCCGCAGTGCTTGGCCACCAGGCGCTTGACCGCCTCCTCGAGGCCGAATTCGCGCAGGCAGGGACCGCATTCGTCGAGGTGCTGGCGAATATGGTCGCAGTCGTCAGCGGAGACCTCGCCGTCCAGGTACCAGTAGACCTGCTCCAGTACCTCAGTACACGGCGTCTCGTGCGGTTTTCCGCAGCTCATGACGTGCCCTCCTCGGCTTGCGCCCGGACCAGGCCCCGTTCTGCGGCGTAGTCCTGTAGCAGCTCCCTGAGCTGGCGGCGGCCGCGGTGGAGCCGTGACATCACGGTACCTATCGGGGTGCCCATGATGTCGGCTATTTCCTTATATGCGAACCCCTCGACGTCTGCCAGGTAGACGGCGATCCTGAACTCTTCTGGCAGCGTCTGCAGCGCCGTCTTGATGTCGGAGTCGGGAAGCCGCTCAAGCGCTTCCGTCTCCGCCGACTTCAATCCCCCGGAATTATGCGACGCGGCCCGCGCGAGCTGCCAGTCCTCCACCTCATCGGCCCCGGAGCGCTGCGGTTCCCGCTGCCGCTTCCGGTAGGTGTTGATGAAGGTGTTGGTGAGGATCCTGAAGAGCCACGCCTTCAGGTTCGTCCCCTGCTGGAACTGGTGGAAGGACGCGTACGCCTTCGCGAACGTCTCCTGCAACAGGTCCTCGGCGTCCGCCGGGTTCCGCGTCATCCGGAGGGCGGCTGAGTACAGCTGGTCCAGAAATGGCATGACATCTGCCTCAAAGCGCTCTGAGCGCTCGGCTAGCGTCTCTGGCACGGGACCCACCCCCTCTCGGTAACCATGAGAGGATACCCTCCCGGCGACACGGGAGACGGGCCGGCGTGACCGCCTCTGCTGTGGTGGAGCTACGACCATGCCGCGTTCAACACCGCACCGCGCTCCGCAATTCCGGTATCAGGGATGGATCGCCGGGGCCGGGGAAGGCTAACTACCGTGGGGTGCCATGCGAACCGGCACCCGGCCAGGAGTAATTCCGTGCAGCCGATATCTCCAGATATCAGGCATACCGCCAGCGCCGCCCTGGACGCCGGTCCTGCCGCCGACTATCCGCGCTTTCACGCCGCCGTCGCCCTCGCCCAGCTCACGAGCTGGCTGCCGGCCGCGCCGGAGCTTCTCATCGACATTTCCGGACCAGGCTCGCGAGCGGCCGAGGTCGCCGTCCGGGCCGGTCACAGCGTGCTGCGGGTGGCGGCCCCCGAGGGGGCGGACCCGGGGCCTGCGGGGACCTTGGCCGGGGGCCCCCCAGCGGGTTTGGGGGGCGGGAGCCACCCAATCGGGCGGTCTCCGGGCGGTCGCCCCCCGGCAGCGAGCGCCGGACGGCTGGTTACGGTGACGGCCGAGGGGGGCGGGCTCGAGTTCCTCGCCGACGGGTGCGCGGACGGGGTGATCGCCGAGGACCGGGCCCTTTCGCTGCGGCTGGCGGCCGAGGATCTCGTCACCGAGATCGCCCGCGTGCTGCGGCCGGGCGGGCGGGTGTTCGCCTGCGTGGACTCGCTCACGTTCGGGATGGCGGTGCTGGCCGAGCAGCACCGCTGGCCGCACCTGGTGGACGTGCCCAACGCCGACGTGGTGCTGATCCCGTGGCCGGACGGCACCATCACCCGTTGCTACGGGTCCGAGCAGCTCGGCGAGCTGCTCACCGGGTGCGGGCTCGAGGTCAGCTGGATCAGGCCGCGCACGGTGTTCTCCCCGCAGACGGTCAGCTACCTGCTCGCCCGCGACCCGGGCCGGTTCGGCGCGCTGGTCAACGCGGAGCTGCGCGCCCGCGCCGACGACTCGGTCGGAACGCAGCTAGTCGCCTGCGCCGTCAGGCCCTGAGTCTTCCCCGGGGGACGAATTCCGGGCATGGGGCTCGCGGGCCGGGCGAGGTGGCAGGGGCTCATCGCGGGCCGGGCGAGGTGGGTGGTGGGGCGGTCCTACTCCGACAGGGCTTTGATGAGGGACGCTCCGTTGTTGCGGACGGAGTTGACCTCGGTGGAGACGCGGCGCACGGCGAGGCCGCCCGATCCGGACGAGACGGCCGGGTGCATGGTCGTGAGCAGGTGCTCCTTCTCGGCGTTGGCGGGGTCGAGCCAGTCCGCCCAGTCGGCCGGGGCGATCACCATCGGCGTGCGGTCGTGGATCCGGCCGATCTCGTCGGTCGCGTCGGTCGTGATGATGGTCCCCGACCAGTACCAGGCGTCCTCGTGGTCTTCCGGCACTTCCTGGTTCCGCCAGAGCTCGTACAGCCCGGCGAAGGCGAGGATGCCGCCGTCGGTCCGGTAGATGTAGAACGGCTGCTTGGCCTTCGAGTCCGGCTCGGTCTGCCACTCGTAGTAGCCGTCGGCCGGGATGAGGCAGCGGCGCTTGGCGAAGGCGGCGCGGAAAGCGGGCTTGACCGCGACCGTCTCGGACCGTGCGTTAATCAGCCGGGCGCCGCCCTTGACGTCCTTAGCCCAGAACGGCACCAGCCCCCAGCGGAGCAGCCGGAGCTCGCGCTCCTCCTTGTGGTCCATCACCGCGTAGATCCGCTTGGTCGGCGCCACGTTGTAGTCGGCGTAGTCGGCCGCCCGCTCCGCGGGAACGGCGTCCCGCTGGACGGCGAACTCCGCCAGCAACTCCGCTCGTTTACGAGCGGAGACGAACCGACCGCACATGAGCGACTCCTTCCGTGTCAACCGATACCCTCAAGGTTATGGAATCAGGACGCTGGCGCGCACCTGCCGCGCACGGACCGGTGCGCGCGACTTTGCGGCTGCCGGGCTCCAAGTCGATCTCCAACCGGGCGCTCATGCTGGCGGCGCTCAGCGACTCGCCGTCGACGCTGCGCGGTCTGCTGACGGCCCGCGACACCTCGCTGGCGCTGGCCGCGCTCCGCGTCCTCGGCTGCTCGGTTGACGAAACCGGCGGCGGGCTGTCGGTGTCGGCCGGCTCGCTCGCGGCCGGCGCGGCGGTGAGCGTCGACGTCGGCAACGCCGGAACGGTCATGCGGTTCCTGCCCGCCGTGGCGGCGCTGTCGGCCGCCTCGGTGGCGTTCGACGGCGACCCGCGGGCGCGCGAGCGGCCGATCGGCGCGCTGCTGGTGGCGCTGCGCACCCTCGGCGTCGCGATCGACGACGGCGGGCGGGGAGCGCTGCCGTTCACCATCCACGGTTCCGGGTCGGTCCGCGGCGGCGCGGTCACGCTTGACGCATCCGGCTCGTCCCAGCTCGTCTCCGGGCTGCTGCTGGCGGCGGCGCGGTTCGACCGCGGCATTGAGGTGCAGCACGAGGGGCCGCCGGTCCCGTCGCTGCCGCACATCGAGATGACCGTGCGGATGATCGCCGGCGCCGGCGCCGACGTGGAAGTCGGCGCGGGCGAGCGACCCGACTTCTGGCGCGTCCGGCCCGGCCGCCTCGACCTCGGGGACTTCACCATCGAGCCCGACCTGTCCAACGCGGGACCGTTCCTGGCGGCGGCGCTCGTCACCGGCGGATCGGTGACGATCAAGGACTGGCCGGCCAACTCGCTGCAGCCCGCGGACGCGATCCTGGACGTGCTCACCCGGATGGGCGCCGCCGTCTCGTCCGGCCCGGAGGGGCTGACCGTCACCGGGTCAGGCGTCATCCACGGCATCGAGGCCGACCTGCGCGACATCCCCGAGCTCTGCCTGCCGCTCACCTCCGTCGCCGCGCTCGCGTCGGGGCCGTCCACGTTCAGCGGAGTCGGGCACACCCGGCTGCAGGAGACCGACCGGCTGGCCGCGATCACCAAGGAGATCAACGCGCTCGGCGGCGACGTGACCGAGCTGCCCGACAGCCTCACCATCCGGCCCCGGCCGCTGCGGGCCGAGCCCGGGCACGTGTTCGAGTCCTACGACGACCACCGCATGGTGATGGCGGCGGCGGTGCTCGGGCTCGCGGTGCCCGGCATCGAGGTGACCAACGTCGCCACCGTCGGCAAGACCTTCCCCGACTTCACCGCCCGCTGGGGCGAGCTCACCGGGGTCACCGACACGGAGCCACGGCCCTGAGGAACCGCTCGGCCGACCTTGACGAGGACGATGTCCGGGTCCGCGCGGGCCGCGGCTCCAAGCCGCGCACCCGGCGCCGCCCGGAGCACAAGTCCGCCCCGGAGGCGTTTGTGGTCAGCGTCGACCGGGGCCGATACGGGTGCGTCATCGACGAGTCCGACGACAAGTCCGACTTCGGGCACCGGCGGCTGCTCACCGCGATGAAGGCCCGCGAGCTCGGCAAGGGCTCGGTCGTGGTCGGCGACCGGGTGGCGCTGGCGGGCGACACCTCGGGCAGCACCGGGTCGCTCGCCCGGATTGTCCGGGTCCAGGAGCGGACGAGCGTGCTGCGCCGCTCCCCGGACGACACCGACCCGCTCGAACGGGTGGTCGTCGCCAACGCCGACCAGATGGTGATCGTGTCCGCGCTGGCCGACCCGGATCCCAAGACCCGGTTCATCGACCGGTGCCTGGTCGCCGCCTACGACGCGGGCCTGGAGCCGCTGCTGGTGCTGACCAAGTCCGACCTGGCCGCGCCGCGCAAGATCCGGGCGTTCTACCGGCCGCTTGACATCCCGATGCTGACCACCAGGCAGCCGCTGGCGGCGCAGACGCTGAGCCGACTGCACAAGGCCCTCGACGGCAGGATCAGCGTGCTGATCGGCCAGTCCGGGGTCGGGAAGTCGTCCCTCGTCAACGCGCTGGTGCCGGACGCGGGCCGGGCGGTGGGGGTGGTCAACGCGGTGACCGGGAAGGGGCGCCACACCTCGTCGTCCGCGATCGCGCTGCCGCTGCCGGACGACACCGGCTGGCTGATCGACACCCCCGGCGTCCGCGGCTTCGGCCTCGGCCACGTCACGCCCGACCGGGTCATCGAGGCCTTCGGCGACCTAGTCGAGGGAACGGCCGCCTGCCCGCCCGGCTGCGACCACCTGTCGCCGGACTGCGCCCTGGACGAGTGGGCGGCCGCGCACGACGCCAAGGACCGGCTGGACTCGCTGCGCCGCCTGCTCCGCTCGCGCGAATCGGCCGACTGACTAGGGTTCCTGCCCGTCTTGCCCGTCTTGCCCGTCCTGGCCGTCCGGCCCGTCCTGGCCGACCGGCACGGTGCCGCCCGAGCGCCAGTAGGTGCCGCCGGGCGTGCGGGAGAGCAGTCCCTCGTCGATGAGGTAACGGCGCAGGGCGGCGTGGTCGTCGTAGACGGCCTTCAGGATCTCGTTGACCGCCTGCTCCGGGTAGCGACGGCCCGGTTCGAAGGCCTGCGCGACCTGGTCGAGCAGGACCAGCCGGGCCGCCCGCTTGGCGGGCATGACCGAGATCCGGCCGCCGCGCACGTAGGGGCGGAGCGGGCCGGGCAGGGCATCAGACAGGTCCATCACCCCGATTATGTCCCGGCCGCGCGTCAGTTTGCTGCCGCAATGCGTTCTCCGCTGGTCAGCGGTACGCCGGGACCGGTACCGTTTCGCGGGTGGGCAGCTATGACGACGATCTGCGATTTGCGCACGTTCTCGCGGACGCCGCTGACGACATCACGGCCAAGCGGTTCAAGGCGCTCGACCTGCGGGTCGAGACCAAGCCCGACCTCACGCCGGTCTCCGACGCCGACCGGGCGGCCGAGGACTCGATCCGCAACATCCTGCGCCGGTCCCGGCCGCGCGACGCCGTGCTCGGCGAGGAGTCCGGCCAGACCGGCAGCGGCCCGCGGCGCTGGATCATCGACCCGATCGACGCGACCAAGAACTACGTCCGCGGCGTCCCGGTCTGGGCCACCCTCATCGGACTGATGGACGGCGACCAGGTGGTGGCGGGGGTGGTCACCGCGCCCGCTCTCGGGCGGCGCTGGTGGGCCGCGAAGGGCGGCGGCGCCTGGACCGGCAAGTCGCTGACCAGCGCCAGCCGGTGCCGGGTATCGGAGGTCGGCAAGCTCGCGGACGCGTCCTTCTCCTACTCGGGGGTCGGCGGCTGGGCGGAGACGGGCAGGCTGGACGGGTTCCTGGCGCTGAGCCAGGCGGTCTGGCGGACCCGCGGGTTCGGCGACTTCTGGTCGCACATGCTGGTCGCCGAGGGCGCGGTCGACGTCTCGGCCGAGCCCGACGTCTCGCTCTGGGACCTGGCGGCGCTGCAGGTGATCGTCGAGGAGGCCGGCGGCCGGTTCACCAGTCTGGACGGGATCGCGACGCCCGACGGCGGCAGCGTCGTCTGCAGCAACGGGCATCTCCACGACGAGGTTCTGGCCCGTCTGTCAGCGCGCTAAGGTCTCCCCATGGGCTGCCAGGCGGCGAGTTCCCGCTCCGACCGCTTGGCCCGCGCCCGGCTGGTTTCCCCGGCCGCCCGGGCGCAGCGGCACCCGGCCCGGCACATACCCCCCCGTAAACCGGGACCGGGTGCCGTACTTAGATCACCCGTTCGACTGGCCTCGACAGTCGGCCGGTGACCGAGAATGTAGGCGTGGACCTCGTTGGGTGGCTGCGCGCGAATCAGGTGAGCCAGGGCGGCCTGGTCGGGATCGCGATCGAGCCCGGCGGGGCGGTCGCGGTGGCCGTGCCCGATGGCGCCGTCGCGGCCGATCCCGGGCAGCTGCTGGCGGCCGACCGGGAGATCAGGCCCCGGTGGGCGGTCTGGTCGCAGGAAACGGCGGGCGCGCTGATCCGCGACGGAGTCCGGCTGACGACGTGCTGGGACGTCGCGGCGGTACAGCGGCTGCTGTCCGGGCGATGGCGGGCCGACCCCGGCTACGTGTGGGCCTGCCTGCACGGGGTGCCGGCCGATCAGGTTCCGTCGCCGTCCTCGGGCGAGCCCGACCTGTTCAGCTTCGCCGACGAGCAGCAGGCCGGGCCGACCCTCGGTCCGGCTGAGGCGCTGCAGGCGGCGGAGCTCCAGCGGGCCGCGCTCGCGGCCGACAGCGACCGCGGGATCGAGGTCGCCACCGCCCGCAGCGAGTCGACCGTCGAGCTGCTGGCGGCGGAACTGGCGGCCGACGGGCTGCCGATGAACCGGGCGGCGATCGAGGGCCTGCTGGCCGAGATCGTCGGGCCCCGGCCGCGCGGCCCGGCCGACGCGGCCGAGGCCCGCGCGGCCAGGGACGAGCGGGTGCTGAGGCACGCGCCGGCCGGGGTGATCGCCGACCTGCGCAGCCCGGTCCAGGTGCGCACGCTGCTGGCCGCGGCCGGCGTCGACGTGAAGGACACCCGGGCCTGGCGGCTGGAGGAGTTCAAGGACAAGTCGCCGCTGGTGGCGGCGCTGCTCGAGTGGCGCAAGGCAGAGCGGATATCGACCACCTACGGGTACGCGTGGCTGGACGAGGCGCTCGGGCCGGACGACCGGCTGCGCGGGAACTGGACCGGCTGCGACGGGGCGGCCGGGCGGATGACCGCCTCGAGCGGGCTGCACAACATGCCCGCCGTGCTCCGCCGGGCGGTCATCGCCGAGCCGGGGCACCTGTTCGTCCGGGCCGACCTCGGGCAGATCGAGCCCCGGGTGCTCGCCGCGGTCTCCGGCGACGCCGCGCTCGCCGCCGCCACCGCGGCCGACGACATGTACCTCCCGGTGGCCGCCCAGCTCGGCGTCGACCGGCCGACCGCCAAGGTCGCGATGATCGCGGCGATGTACGGGCAGACGACCGGGCACGGCGGCACCGCCGGGCGGCGGATGCGATCGGCTTACCCGGTCGCCATGGGCTACCTCGACACCGCCGACCGATCCGCGCAGGCGGGGACGGACCTGCGCACCTACGGCGGTCGGCTGATCCGGATGTCAGGCGGCGCGGGCGCGGCCGCCGCCGAGTCGGCCGGCGCCCGCACCGGCCGCGGCCGCTACGGGCGCAACGCGGTGATCCAGGGGGCCGCGGCCGAGCTGTTCAAGATGTGGGCGGTCACCGTCCGGGCCCGGGCGGCGCCGCTCGGCGCGCGGATCGTGCTCTGCCTCCACGACGAGCTGCTGGTGCACGTGCCCGAGGAGCGCGCGGCGCAGGCGGCGGAGCTGGTCGGCGACTGCCTGACCGAGACCGCGAGGCGCTGGGCGCCCGGCGGGCCGGTCCGGTTCATCGCCGATATCAGCACCGTCCGCTGCTGGGCAGACGCGAAAGGTTAACCCTCCCGCCGGTCGCGCGACGATCGGCCGCGCCCGGCCTGATACCGTGGCGTGCAGATAGGACGGTTCTGGAAGGGGTCTTGACGTTGCCGCGATACCGCAGAGTGGTGGTCAAGCTCAGCGGCGAGGCCCTGGCCGGCGCCGCCGGAACCGGCGCCGATCCTGCCAGCCTCGCCCGCGTGGCCGACGAGGTGCTGTCCGTGCACAGCCTCGGCGTGCAGGTCGCGGTCGTGGTCGGCGGCGGGAACTACTTCCGCGGCCGGATGGCCGACGGCTGGGGGATCAGCCGGGCCGAGGCGGACAACATCGGCATGCTCGGCACGGTCATGAACGCGCTGATGCTGCGCGGGGCGCTCACCGCCCGGACCGACGCGGACGTGCGGGTGATGACCGCGGTGCCGATCCACAGCGTGGCCGAGCCGTTCATCCGGCTGCGGGCGGTGCACCACCTCGAGCGCGGCTTCATCGTGGTCCTGGCGGGCGGCATCGGCCAGCCCTACGTGACCACCGACTACCCGGCGGTCCAGCGGGCGCTCGAGCTGGACGCCGACGCGCTGCTGGTCGCCAAGCACGGGGTCGACGGCGTCTACGACTCCGATCCCAAGCACAACCCGGACGCGGCCAAGTTCACCACGCTGACCTACGAAGAGGCGCTCGCGGCCGACATCCGGATCATGGACACCAGCGCGTTCGTGCTGGCCAACGAGCAGTCGCTGACCATGCACGTGTTCGACGTGGCGGCCTACGGGGCGATGCGCGCCATCTGCCAGGGCGACGACGGCATCGGCACCAAGATCACCGCGAAGTAGAAGTAGGGGTGTAACCGGGGGGTCGTCCCCCCGGGGGGATAACTGCCGCTAGCCCTTCATCGTGCGCCAGACCGGCCGCGGGATCAGCTTCATGACCGTGGCCAGGCCGACCAGCGGGGCCGGCACCCAGACGACGGACGCGGAACCGCGCAGCGCCTTGGCGACGGCGGCCCCGACCGCGGCGGGGGTGGTCGCGAGCGGAGCGGGCGCCATCCCCTCGGTCATCCTCCCGATCACGAACCCCGGCCGCACCAGCAGGACCCGGACGCCGGTGCCGTGCAGCGAATCGGCGTAGCCCCGGGCGAAGGCGTCAAGCGCCGCCTTGGTCGCGCCGTAGACGGAGTTGAACTTGCGCGGCCGGACGGCGGCGACCGAGGACAGCACGACGATCGTGCCGCTGCCGCGGCTCCGCATCGCCTCGCCGAACGCCAGCAGCGCGGTGACGTGCCCGGTGAAGTTGGCCTCGATCATCGTCGCGGCCAGCCGTACGTCGCGCTCGGCCTGTTCCTGCGGGATGAGGACGCCGGTCGCGGCGATCACCAGGTCGGGCACTCCCCCGGCCGCGATCTGGTCCGCGAACGCCTGGTGGGAGTCCGTGTCCAGCGCGTCGTAGACGGCCACCTCGACCGGCCGCCCCAGCGACTTGCCCGCCGCCTCGAGCCGCTGCGGGTCACGGCCGGCCAGGATCACCTCGGTATCGGGCCCGAGGTCGAGGGCGGAGAGGATCGCCAGGCCGATCTCGCTGGTGCCGCCGAGCAATAGGACGCGAGACAGCCGCCCGGGACCGTTCGGAGTACTCATTTTGATTTTCCTTACGCTACGTAGAGCCCGGCGCAGAACAGCGCCAGCCACAGGAACTCGAAGCACAGCATGATCGCGTCCCGCGTGATCAGGTCCTCCACCGGGCGGACGGTCTGCCGCGCGGTCAGCAGGCCGAACCGGACCAGCGCGGCCGCAAGCGGCAGGGCCGACAGCAGGTGCCAGGGCCGGGCCGGCGTGGTCTCGCTGGCCGCCCACATCAGGTACGTCGCCAGCATGGCCAGCCCGACCAGCAGCTGCCCGACCCGGAGCATCCCAGGACGGTACCACCGCATCACCGGGCGGTGCCGCACCGCGTCCTCGCCCAGGCTGGTCAGCTCGGTGTACCGCTTGGCGATGGCCACGCCGAGCGCGCCCAGGCTGCACACCAGCAGAAACCAGATCGAGAGCTTGACGTGCGTCGCCGCCGCGCCGCCGAGTACCCGCAGCAGGAACCCGCTCGCGACCAGCACCATCTCGACGAACGGGACGTGCTTGAGCCGGAACGAGTAGAGAAAGGACTCACCCAGGTACACGACGACGCAGACGACGAGCAGCGGCTCGCGGATCACCACGCCCGCCCCGACCGCGAACACGGTCGCGAGCGCGGCCAGCACGACCGCGTGCCGCTCGGGCAGCGCGCCCGAGGCGATCGGCCGGTTCCGCTTGACCGGGTGCCGCCGGTCGCGCTCGACGTCGACGACGTCGTTGACGAAGTACACCGCCGCCGACGCGAACGCGAACGCGAACATCGCCAGCAGAGCGTAGTCAAAGCCGTGGTCGCGGCCGAGCGACGCGGCCGCCAGCGGGGCCGCGAACACGAGCAGGTTCTTCGGCCACTGCCGGGGCCTGGTGGTCCTGATGGCCGCGCGCAGCCAGCGGTCGAGCGTGAACGGGACCGCGATCGGGCCGGCCGCGGTTGGCTGCGGCCCCGGGTGCTCACCAGGGGCCAGGGACTTGTTAATCGTCAACGCGCGTAAACCGCCGTGAAGTCTCGGGTGGACGGGTCGTAGTAGGAGTAGGGGCTCGGCTGCTGGGAGGGCAGCAGGGGCACCGGCGTGGGGTCGCTCGGATGCCCGTCGGCCTGGTAGTAGTCGAACTTCATCCAGGCGGGGTTGATGTCCATCTGCATGCCCTCGATCGCGCCCGCTCGCTGCAGCAGCTCGGCCAGGTCCTGCACGTCGAGCGCCGGGCCGTAGACGTAGACGACCCGGCCGTCGCTGGTGACGCCGAGACCGGAGCGCCAGACGTAGTACCCGCCGCCGAGCGTCGCGCCGAAATTGGTCTCGATGTCCTGGTTGAGGTCGGGCGAGATCTTGCCCCGGTCCACCAGCAGCTTGAGGTTCTGCCGAACACCCGCGATTGACGGGTTCAGCTTGAAGTCGCGGCCCCACTGGCCGATCTTGATCGTCCCGTTCTTGTAGTAGACGATCGACGCGGCGCCGTTGACGAGCGCGTCATAGTGAGCGCCGTTGAGGTAGAAGCCGCCTCCCGCGTCGGAGATCTTGAACCCGCCGTTGAAGGTGGCGAGCAGGCCGGCGCGGCTGCCCGACGGAACGTCGAAGGGTGCCTTCCAGTTGCCATAGCCGGGGTCTTCGTAGCCGGGCCGCAGGTAGAACCGGACCAGCCGCTGGTCGATCGACGCGACCCCGTTGACGTAGGACGTGTAGGTCGCGTCCCGCAGGAACGTGGTCAGGATGGCCGGCTCCGCGTTGACCTTCTCGACCACCCGCCACTGGCCCTCGCCGGTGATCGGCTTGCTCGCCAGTGACCTGAGCGGGGCTGGAATGTCCGGCACGAATTCCTTGCGCTGATGCGCGGCCTTCGGCGCCGTGATCGGCGTGACCTGCTCGCCCTTCGGCACTGCGAGGGACATGGTCGGCTGGCCGCCTACCTTCGGCGGGTTGTAGGAGAGCCATTCGCCGAACGTGACGATCGGTCCCAAGTGGTGGTTGCGGGCCCACTCGGCCAGGTTGGCGGCGGCGCCCTGGCCGTTGCCGGCGAAGGTTGCCTGCCCGGCCGAGAACGCGACCCAGATGACGAAGACGCCGATCAGGGCCGAGACGACCCGGACGGTCGGCCTCCGGAAGAACCTGCGAGCGCGGCGGAGCCGGATCTTTCTGGCGGCCGACGGGGCCGGGAGCGGCTCTTCGGCTGCCTCAGCCGCCTGAGGAGCAGGCAACGCCTGCGCGTCGGTCTCCTGCTCGGGCGTTGGCACCGGGGTTGCCGCCGAGGGCTCCGGTTCCTGCCGGTCGGGCTGGGGCGAATCGGCCTGCGGCCGATCGGGCTCCGGCTCCGACGGCTGGTCGGACCCCGGCGCCTCGGCCTCGGCGCCGCCAGGCACAGCTGATGACATGCATATTCACCTCTCCCCGTGACCGAGCTACGCCGGGGAAGCTACCCGCTTGAGATGAATAACGAACGCGTTACTTTTTTACATCTCACTAAGGCTCGCTATCGCGCTTCCGGCGCTTATGCGGGAGCGCGGGCCTTCGCGCCGGATGTCAGAATATGCGGTCTGTCATCCGATGCGGGCTGATCTTCACCGTCTCGTCCCAGTTTGCCGCTCTGATTTCGCGCATCGCCTGCTTCCTGGTCGGCTGATCCATCCGGTCGATGAACAGCACGCCGTCCAGGTGGTCGGTCTCGTGCTGCAGGCAGCGGGCGAGGACCTGGGTACCGACGACCTGAACCGGGTCGCCGCGGTCGGTGCAGCCGCTGGCGACCGTGTTCAGCCGCCGCTTGACGTCGTAGTAGATACCGGGGAAGGACAGGCATCCCTCCTCGCCCTCCTGGTCCTCCTCGTCGGGGAAGTCGAGGACGGGGTTGACCAGGTAGCCGCGCTCGCCGCGGACCGCGTAGGCGAACACCCTCAGCCCGACGCCGATCTGCGGCGCCGCCAGCCCTGCCCCCTGCGCGTCGTCAAGGGTCTGGGTCAGGTCCTTGACCAGCACCCGGAGCTGCTGGTCGAAGTCGGTCACGGGGTCGGCGGCAGTGCGCAGGATCGGGTCGCCGAAGAGTCGGACGGGACGGATCGTCATGTCTGCGAGGGTATCCGGCCGCACCCCGCCCGCACACCCAGCGGCAGGTTATTTGACAGACGATGTGAAGGAAATATATAACTCCAGTTGTAAGTTTATTACTAGCACAGGGCGAGACCACACCAGGTGGCAGCCCTCTCTGGAGGTAGCGATGTACCTGACGACCCGCCCGTACGACCCGTTCACGACCCGTGACTTCGACCGGATCGTCCGCCGCGCGTTCGGCCCCGGCAGCATCGGCGCCGGCTACGCCCCGGCCCTGCCGATGGACAGCGTCCGCCGCGACGGCGAGCTCGTGCTGCGGTTCGACGTCCCCGGGGTGGACCCGGAGAAGATCGAGGTGACCGTCGACAAGGGCGTGCTCACGGTGAGCGCCACCCGCGAGGAGACCGCGACCGAGGGCGAGAGCCCGATCGTCCGCGAGCGGCGGTTCGGCCGCTTCACCCGCCGGGTCCGGCTCTCCGACAACCTCAACGCCGAGGCGATCGAGGCCAGCAACAGCGACGGCGTGCTCGAGATCCGCATCCCGGTCCTCGAGGAGGCCAAGCCGCGCAAGATCACGGTCGGCACCGCCGAGGCCAAGGAGCTGGCCAACTAAGGTCGCTCTAGTCTCGGGCATTATCAGCGGTCGGTCGGCGTCCAACGCCGGCCGACCGCTTAGCATCATGTCGGGTGGAGGTGAGACGCATGCAGCCGTTCGAGGAAGAGGACGTACCGCTCTTCACCGTGGGCCAGGTCGCGGAGATGCTCTCGCTCAAGCAGGCCTTCCTGCGCCGCGTCGACCAGCTCCAGGTCGTCTCGCCACAGCGGTCAAACGGCGGTCAGCGCCGGTACACCCGGATCGAGATCCGGGTCATCCAGCAGGTCGCCTCGATGGCCGACGAGGGCATGACGATGCCCGCCATCCGGCGGATCATCGAGCTCGAGCAGCGGCTGGCGGAGGTCGCGCGCCAGCGCGACGAGCTGGCGGCGCGGCTTTCAGAAGCGTCCGACGAACGGTCCCGGCTGACTCAGCAGCTCACATTCCTGCTCGCCCGGGCCGACCGCGACCGGTCTGACGAATAGCGCCCGATCAGCGGGCGTCAGCGGGCGAGGTAGCGGTCGGCCAGCGGGCGAGGGGCGACGGCCAGCCAGCCGTCGACCAGGGCTTCCTTGAGCGCCTTGGCCGACACCTGGTCCAGTTGGATCAGGAAGGCCTTATAGCCGTCGAAGTGCGGGATGGTGAAGAAGGCGCCGGTGTTCGCGGCCAGGATCGCCTCCTTTTCCGCCAGGTCGGCGGTGCGGACGGCCAGGATCGGGCCGGTCGGCGGGGCCTGGTCCCCGAATCGCTTGATATCCGCCTTGCTGAACGGGCGTTCCCAGGCGAACGCCTTGCCGCCCACTTCCCAGGTCCGGAGACCGCGGTGCTTCTCCTGGCCCTCGGTCACCTCCGGCAACTGGGTAGCCAGCCGGGCCACATCATCGAAGGTCTGCACGAATCACACGGTACTGCCGAGACGCGTTCGAGTGGACTCGGAGTCACGGTCCGTTCGACATGAACGAATTTGATCTGATTTTTCGCTGTCCGTTATTTACCGTTGAGCAGGCTTTCCGCATTGTCGTGCAGGATGGCGGCTTGCTCGGCCACGGTGAAACCGAGGTCGGCGACGGCGCGGGCGGCGGTCATCGGGTCGTCGAGCGGGTAATCGCTGCCGAAGATGACCCGGTCGATGCCGACCTTACGGAGTACCCAGGCGAACTGCTCGGCAAACGGGCTGCCCGCGAGCATTAGAGCGGTTACCGAAATATCGATCCAGACATTTCGCTGCCACCACGGATAGCGGCCGACGATGTCGTAGACCAGGAGCTGCGGGAATCCGGGACCGTGCGCGTGGGCGAGAATGAGCTTGGCATCCGGCACCGCCATCGCCAGGTTAACGAACTTGCCCGGCTGGTTGGCGTCCCAGGGCGAGTAGGCGTCGAAAAGGACCGGGAGACCATTTTCAGTCGCCTTTTTCACAACGGTGACAACGGCGGGGTCGGCGACGTCGAACTGCTGCGTATTGGGGTGCAGCTTTAGCCACGCCGCGCCGGCCGCCGCGACCCGGTCGATCTCCTCGAGGGCAGCGCGATCATCGCCCGGGTGGACCGAGCAGACCGGGTAGAAAAAACCGCCGGAGTCTTCGGCCAGTTGCAGCACGCCGTCATTTCTGGCCCGCGTCCGGCCCGGGTCATCGGGCCAGGCGATCGTGATCGCCGCGGCGCGGGTGACCTGCGACCCATTTACCAGGGAGCGATAATTTTCGGCCGGATGCGGGGCGTCGACAATCGACTCGTCCGGGTCGAGCATCGGATGGGTGTGCGCATCGATAATTGCACCTTCATACACGCTAATACGATATAGCCGCCCGGGTGGGATCGACAGCCACGCAATTGCGCGGTTAGCTACTTGTGATGTTCACGCTGCCTGATGGACCACCTGCCAGTGATCATCGGGGTTCCCGGTGTTCGTCAGCCTGCCGCGCTGCTCCAGGTGGAATAGGTGCGCGTAGGTCTCGCCGATCGCCGAGCGGCGGACGAGGCCGCGGGACTGATCCCAGGGGCGGGACCAGCTGAGCCGTTCGGCCACCTCGAACGTGGTGCACCCGTCGGCGTCGGCGACGACCGCCACCACCTCGTCCAGCCGGGCCCGGTGATGGTCCTGAAGCTGGCGGACGCGGGCGGGCAGGCCGGCGAAGCGGTACTCGTGGGCGGGCAGCACCTCCTGCGGGTCGAGGTCCGCCATCGCCGACAGCGAGCGCAGGTAGGTTCCGAGCGTGTCCTCGGGTCCGGCCGGCGACGGGCCGATGTTGGGGCTGATCCTCGGCAGCACGTGGTCCCCGGTGAGCAGCACGTCGTAGCGCTCGTCAGCGAAGCACAGATGGCCGGGCGTGTGGCCGGGGGTCCAGATCGCGCGCAGCGCGGCGTCGTCGCCCAGCGGCCGCGCGCCGTCGTCGATGAGCACGTCGGCCCCGTGCACCCGGCCCCGGACGGCGAAGCTGGCCGGCGGCGCCAGCTCGTCGTACTCGGCGGCGGGGACCCCGCGGCGGGCCAGCCAGGCCCGGTCCTGGTCGGCCCAGCCGTCGCGGAGCGGGAAATCGCGGATCACCGCCGCGTCGGCCGGGTGCATGCCCACCCAGGCGCCGGAGGCCTTCCTGACCGCGTGCGCGAGACCGAAGTGGTCGGCGTGAAAGTGCGTGACCAGGACGGCCGTTATCTCGGTCATCGCGTGGCCGGTCGCGGCCACGCCCGCTACCAGGCCGTCCCAGGCGTCGGCGCTCGGCCAGCCCGTGTCGACCAGCACCGGGCCGCGGGCGGTCTCGAGCAGATAGGCCAGCACGTACCGGAGGGGGTTGTTCGGGAACGGCGTCGGGACCGACCAGAGCCCCGGCCTGACCTGCTCAACCGGCGGCAGCAGGTGGTCCCGCCAGGCCCGCTGCTGCGCGGTCCCGGTCACGGTGATCTGCTGCTCCGCCACCGGCGCGCGGTCATCAACGGGCACTCGGCCGCCTCCTTGGTACGTGTGTATTACATGCCTTTTGTGGCGTTCGCGCCAGGAGGGAAAGCGATCGATTCAGAATCGGGTTATCAGGACTCCGGCGGGTTATCGGGTGCCCGGGGCTTCGCGACGCGCTGCAGGATCTTGCTCGGCTCCCAGTCGAGGCCGGTGGGCAGCCGCCAGCCGCGCCAGTAGGCGATCAGCCGGAGCGCGAACCCGACCACGATCGCCACCGCCGTGCCGGCCGCGAAGTGCAGGCCGAGCGTCTCGGCGAACACGACCTGGATAATGGCGACGACGATCGCCACCGTCGCGTAGAGCTGGCCGTCCTTGAACACGGCGGGCACCTTCTGGAGCATCAGGTCCCTGGTGACGCCGCCGCCGATCGCGGTGATCGTGCCGAGCAGCACCGCGGGCAGCCATTCAAGGCCCGCCTCCAGGGTCTTGAGCGCGCCGGCCGTGGCCCAGAGCGATATCGCCGCCGCGTCCACCAGGAGGAACACCCGGTTCCAGGCCCTGCTCTGGATGTGCATCAGGAAGGCGATGGCCGCCCCGGCGAGGGCGGTCGGGATGTAGGCGGGGTCCACCAGGGCGGCCGGGGTGCCGTGCTCGAGCAGCACATCGCGGATGATCCCGCCGCCCAGGCCGGAAACCAGGCCCATCGCCGCGAACCCGAACAGGTCCATGTTCTGGGTGCGCGCCACCGCGCCGCCGAGGAGCCCGTTGGCGAAAACGCCGAGCAGGTCGAGGGTCGTGATGAAGAGATCGGTCTGCATGCATCGAGACTACTGTCGGTAATATCACTCATACCTAGGGTGAGTAAGCTATTTAAGTCGGGAGTGCTCGCGCCGATGACGGCTACCGGGGAGCAGCAGGCGGCGGGCGAGATCAACCGGCTGCTGGTCAGGCTGACCCGCTTCCTGCTGCGGAACAGCGCCGAGGGCGGGTTCGAGGTGCGGGACACCGTGCGGCGGGTGGCGGACGCGTGCGGGGCGAAGGCCGACGTCCTCGCCATCGCCGAGGGCGCGGTGCTGACCGTGCGGCATCGCGACGCTCCCTCCTATGCCGAGACCGTGCAGGTCACGCCGGAGCTGGCCCGGCTCGACCTGGTCTCCGAGGGTAAGTTCCTGGTCCGCCGGATCGTCGACGGCGAGCTCGGGGCGCGGGCGGCCAACCGGGCGCTGACCGAGCTCGACCGCCGCCCTGGCCCCTACCAGCCGTGGCTGCGGGGCGTCGGGGTGATCCTGTTCGCGGTCGGGTTCGCGCCCAGCGTCCAGGCGACCTGGACCGAGATCGGCTACAGCGTGGCCCTCGGCGCGGTGATGGCGGTCGTGTTCCTGGCCGCCGAACGGGCCTCGGTGCTGCGCATCCTGCTGCCCATCGCCGGGCCGCTCGCGGTCGGCCTGGTGGCGTTCGCCGGACTGCAGGCGCACCGGCAGCCCGGCGGCCCGATCGTCTTGATGGTGCCGGCCCTGTTCGTCCTCATCCCCGGCGACTACTTGTGCGCGGCCACCGCCGAGATAGCGGTCGGCCAGCTCACGCCGGGCGCGGTGCGGCTCGCCCAGGCGGCGTTCACACTGCTCGAGATCGCTGTCGGCATCCTCATCGCGGCCGAGATCAGCGGCGTCGGCACCGCCAGCCTGTTCGAGGCGACGGTGCCGCGGGGACTGCCCTACTGGCTGATCGTGATCTCCTGGGTGCCGTTCGTCTTCGGGATGGCGCTCACCTTCAGCGCCCGGCTGCGCGATATCCCCTGGATCCTGGTGCTGACCTACCTTGCCTGGGGGGTCCAGTTCGGCGTGACCAAGTGGGTCGGGCCCGACGCCGGGACGTTCATCGCGGCCGCGCTGCTGGCGGCGGCGGCCGGGTTCCTCGAGCTCTCGCCGGACCGTCCGCCGCGGATCGTGCTCATCCTGGGCGGGTTCTTCGCGCTGACCGTCGGCTCGGTCGCGCTGCGCGGCCTGACCACGCTGGACGGCGGTCACTCGATCCAGGGCTTCAGCGACCTCAGGGACGCGATCACCCAGACCGCCGCGATCACCCTCGGTCTCATCGTCGGCGCCGTCCCGGTCCAGGCCGCCGCCGTCCGCCGTCGCCGGCTGGCCGCGGCCCCGTAGGCCGCCTCGCGATGAACGCATTGTGTCGATTTCAGGGCGAAAAAGCGACATGCGGCCGATGCCCGCCGCGACCGCCGATCACGAAGAATTGGCAAATTCAGCACCATTACTAATATTCAGCATCGTGAGTAACACAGATCGACCGAACCAGAATTATCGGGATTGACTAAGGAACGATCTGATGTAACGATATACACAGATAGTCACAAATAGTCACAAGCCGAGGAGAAGTCTCTTATGAAGCCTGGCCGGATCTCCGCGATAACGGCCGCCGGCGTAATGGCCGCGGGCGCGCTCACCGTTTTCGCCGGAACCGGGACAGCGTCGGCGTCCGCCTACAGCAACCTATGTGTCGATAGCACCACCGGCTACGGCACTCAGTGCATCGATAGCGAGCTCGGGATAGGACAGTGGATTATTACGCTGCCCCATGGAACGGCTAGCCTGACCAACTGGACTTACCCGACCGGCAGTTCGCCGGCGGCGATCCAGCAGGCCGACAACGTCAACTTCTGCCTGCAGGTGGACGAAACCGGCCCGGACTCGGGACCCGCCAACTTCGAGGTCATCGGGGCCAAATGCGTCGGCGACGCCGCCGAGCAATGGCTGAATGTTTACGACGCTGGCGCCAAGCGCACCCTGTTCGAAAGCGTCTGGGCGCTGGACAACGTGGATGAGACCCTGTGCCTGGAGTACGGGCCCGGGAGCGGGGATCCGGCTGGCCTGTTCGCCGTCCCGTGCGAGTTCGGCGCCAACTCCAGTTTCTGGGAGCAGCAGTGGGGCACCAGCTGAGGCGCGCCAGCTAGCTCCCCCACCGCGCGCCGGAGCCCCGGCCGGTCCAGAGTCGGGACTTCCCACTGGACGGACCGGGGCTCCGGTGTTCCCTCAGGCGCGGGCGCCGCTCGCGGCGTCGAGGCCGCTTGGCAGGTCGTCGCCGGGCGTCTGGCCGCCATCACCGCCGTGGCGGTTCTGGTGCCCGGGCCACCACGCGCGGGCGCCGAGCAGCGCCGTCACCGATGGCGTGAGGAACATCGCCATCACGAACGCCGCGATCGCGATGCCGCACGAGATCGCGAAGCCCATCTGCTCGAAGGTCGACCCGCCCGCCAGGATCAGCGAGGCGAAGGTCCCGGCCAGGATCAGCCCGGCCGAGGCGATCGTCGGCCCGGCGTGCTTGAGCGCCTCGGCCGCCGCCTCCCGCGGGGTCTTGCCCTCGCTCGCCTCCTCCCGCAGCCGCGACACCATCAGGATGTTGTAGTCGGTGCCGAGCGCCACCACGAACAGGTACATCATGATCGGCAGGATGAACGACAGACCGCTCTGGTTGTCGAGATCCTGGAAGATGCCGACCGACGCGCCCAGCGTGGCGGCGAAGCCGAGGCCGACGAAGAGCATCAGGTACCAGGGCGCGACCACGCTCTGCAGCAGCAGCCCGAGGATGATCAGGATCAGCACCGCCGCGACCGGGAACACGATGGAGTAGTCGTGCTCCATCGCCGACTGCAGGTCAACGAAGACCGAGGTGATGCCTCCGATCAGCGCGTGGCTGCCCGCCGGGGCGTCATTCACCACTGCCTGCAGCGGCCCGCGGACCGTGTTCATAGCGGCGGCGGACTCGCCCGAGGACGACAGGATCACGGTGTAGTCCGCCACGTCGCCGCTGGCGTTCACCTTGACCGGGCTTACCGAGGCCACGCCGGGTACCTTGGCCAGGCGCTCGCCGAACGGCGCCAGCGACGCGGTATCGAGCGGCTTGCCGTCGGTCGACTGCACGAGCACGGCGGTCGGCTCGGAGTCCCCGGCCGGGAACCCCTTGAGCAGCACGTTGGCGTACTGCGCGGACTGGGTGGTGGCGGTGTTGCCCGAGGTGAGGTCGAACGTCGGGTGGAAGCCGAAGGCGACGATGCCGAGCACGCCAAGCAGGACCACGATCGTCCCCGCGAAGCGACCAGGATGCCGCCCCAGGGACCGCCCGATCGCGGCGAACCGGGCGGCCTTCGGCTCGGTCTTCCAGGCCTTCGACGGCCAGAAGACCCGGGTGCCGAGCAGCGAGACGACGGCCGGCACGAGCGTCAGCCCGGCGGTCGCGGCGCTGAAGACGGCGATGGCGAGGGCAGGACCGAGCTGACGGAAGAGCGACAGGCTGGACAACGTCAGCGCCAGGAACGCGATCATCACCGCGCCCGCGGCGGTGGCGATGGCCGGCCCGACCCGGGCGATGGCGCTCTCCATGGCCTGCTTAGACGGCTCGCCCGCGCGCAGCCGCTCCCGGTACCTAAACAGCAGGAACAGGATGTAGTCGGTGCCGACCCCGAACAGCACCACGATCAGCAGGATGGACGTGAAGCTCTCGGCGCTCCAGCCGAGCGCCTTGCTCAGGAAGTCGATGAGCCCGTTGGCAACCGAGGAGACGAGGCCGATCGTGAGCAGCGGCAGCAGCACGATGATGGGGCTGCGGAAGATGAGCAGCAGCAGCACGATGATGAGCAGGATCGTCCCGATGAAGACGATCTTCTGCGCGTTGTTGCCGGTCGACGCGGAGTCGACGCTCTCGGCGACGGTCCCGGTCACGCCCGCCTTGAGGTCCGTCCCCGACGTCAGCGAGGACAGGTCGGACCTGAGCGTCCCGATCGCGTTGGTCTGCGCGGTGGTGAGCTGGCCGGAGGCGTTGGGTATCTGCACCGAGATCGTCTGAATCAGCTTGTTCGCCGACGGCGGCCCGGCCTGCACGGTGCTCAGCGTGGGGATGTCGTCGGCCGCCAGCTTGCCGGCGATGCCATCGACGAGCTGCGAGTCCGCGGCGGTGAGCTTGCCGCCGTCCGCCCGCTCGAACACCACGATCGCGCCCGGCGCGGCGGCGGTCGGGAAGGCGCTCTGCTGGAGATTCTGCGCCTGCACGGACTGATAGTGACTGGGCAGGAACGAGGATTCGCTGCTCGAGGTGGCCAACGTCGGCGCCAGCCCGACGATCGCGACCGCGGCCACGATCCAGATCCCGATCACTAGCCACGGGTGCCTGACGACGCCCCGTCCTAGTCGAAAGAACATGCTTCCGCTCTCCTCTGCCGTCCTGCGAGGCCCCTGCTTGCCCGAGATACGATACCGTATCGTATCGCTTTACCGGGGACCGGGTGGCATAGGGTGTTGCCAGCGGATCCGCACCCAGCGGAGCGTGCAGAAGAGGGGTCATGGAACGAGCCGCCAGCGACGAAGCTCAGGAGGCCGCCGCGCACCGGGGCCGTCACCTGGACGCGTCCAGGGACGCGGCGCTCCGTGACGCCGCGCTTGCACTGCTGGCCGAGATCGGATACGACCGGCTGAGCATCGACGCGGTGGCGGCCCGGGCCAAGGCGAGCAAGATGACGATCTACCGCCGCTGGTCGGGCAAGGCCGAGCTCGTGGTCGACGCGATCAGCTCGCTGCGGAAGCCGGGCGAGGTACCCGACACCGGCTCGCTCCGCGGCGACCTCGAGGCGATGGCGAAAACCTCCGACAGCCCCGACGTCCGCTTCGACGCTCAGCTTGTGCTCGGCCTGGTCACCGCGCTGGCCCGCGACCCCGAGCTCCGCCAGGTCATCCGCGAGCAGTTCCTCGGCCGCGGCGGCGTCCGGCTCCGGCAGGTCTTCGAGCGGGCCGTCGCCCGCGGCGAGATCCCGCCGGGTCGCAACCTGGATCTCCTCGTCTCGGTCTTCCCCGCGCTGGCCATCCACCACCTGCTCATCTTCGGCGAGCTGCCCGACGCGAGCTTCGCCGCCCAGGTCATGAACGACCTCATCCTCCCCCTCGCCGTCGCCCCGCTCTAGCGTCGGCCGCTAGTCTCGGCCGAGCCGGGCCAGGCGAACCAGCGCGCTGCCGAAACTGCTCGCCGACTCGCCCGGAAGCGCCAGGCCCTCCGCCATCAGGGCCGAGCCGTGGTGTTGCCGCCCGGAGTCGATGTCGCGATAGCGAGCGCCGGCCTCCAGGCCGGCCAGCCGGATCCGGTCCGGCCGGACGCCGGCCGGCTGCGGCCCCCACCAGCCCAGCACCACCACGTCGTCGCCCGCGACGTACTCGCTGGCCGCGAACGGCCCGTCCAGCACCGAGGCGAGCCGGTACAGCCGACCGCGCTGGATGACCGGGCGGATGTCCTTGTACACCGCGATCAGCTCCGCCGCCTCGGCCAGCTCCGCGTCGGTCCACCGCGGCAGGTCGCCGCCGACGCCGAGCGCCCCCGCCATTGCCACGTGAAACCGGAAGCTGAGCGGCAGCTCCCGGCCGGTCAGGAAGTTGGGGCTGTCGGTCACCCAGGCCGTCATGACCTGCGCCGGGTACACCTGGGTGAAGCCCTCCTGGATCTTGACCCGGTCCCAGGCGTCGGTGTTGTCCGAGGGCCAGACCTGCTCCACCCGCCGGAGGATGCCCAGGTCGACCCGCCCGCCCCCGCCTGAGCAGGATTCGAAGTCCACGCCCGGGTGAGCGGCCCGCAGCTGGTCGATGACCGCGTAGAGGCTGCGCACGTGGTCGGTCCAGACGCGTTCGGGATCGTGGCCGGCCCGCGCGGGCCAGCCCGGCTCGGAGAACGGCCGGTTCATGTCCCACTTGATGAACTCAATAGGGTGCTCCGTCAGCAGCCGGTCCAGCGTCGCCAGCATCCACTCCGCCACGTCCGGCCTGGCCAGGTTCAGCACCAGCTGATTACGGCGCTGCGACCTGGTGCGGCCGGCGAAGTGATACACCCAGTCCGGGTGCGCCCGGTAGAGGTCGCTGTCCGGGTTCACCATCTCCGGCTCGACCCACAGCCCGAACCGCATGCCCAGGTCGTTGACCCGGCCGATGAGCGGGCCGAGTCCGCGCGGGAACTTCTCCCGGTTGACCGACCAGTCGCCCAGGCCGGCCCGGTCGTGGTCGCGACGACCGAACCAGCCGTCGTCCATCACGAAGCACTCGATGCCGAGCCCCGCCGCCAGCTCGGCCAGCCGCAGCTGCCCGGCCTCGCTGACCTGGAACGAGGTGGCCTCCCAGGAGTTGTACAGGACCGGGCGCAGCGGCGGCGGGCCGACGTCGGCCGACACCGCGGCGGTTCTGGTGGCGGCCGGGGTGGCACCGGCCCTGCTCGGGCGATCGTCACCGCGCCCGAGCACGTGGGCCAGCTGCCAGGCGTGCCATTCGCGGCTGGCCGCGCCGAAACCCCCGGTGGTGTGCAGGCCGGCGAACCGCGGCAGGACCAGTTCCTCGCCCGGCGCCAGGTGATAGGCCCAGTCGAAGTCGTTCACGCCGCCGCAGGCGTGCACCCGCCCGCCGGGATTGGTCTCGAACACCAGCTTCCACGACCCGCTCCACGCCAGCGCGCCGCTCCAGAGCTCGCCCTGCTCCTCGGTCGCCGCCGCCTCCGGATCCAGCGTGAACCACGGATTGAGCTGGTGGCTGGTGGTGCCGCGGCGGCTCTCGAGGACGACCTTCCCCGGCGTGAGCGACGTGTGCACGAGCTGGGTCTCGGCCGCCCAGCCGCCGTGCAGGTAGCGCAGCCGCCAGCTGGCGCGGACCGGCAGCCACCAGTTCGCGGAGTGGGCCTGCCTGAGCACCACCGGCGGGCCGTCGCCCGCGTGCCGCACCGTGGCCCAGCGGTCGAGCACGTCGAAGCCGTCATAGACCCGGTAGGACAGGGTGACCTGGAGCGGGTGGACGGTATCGGCCAGATCGACGTCGAGCGTGCAGACCGGCCCCGACCGGCTGACCCGGTGGCCGGCCACCCGCCATTCGACGCTCCGGGTGCCGTCCGCGAACTCCGCCTTCAGCGACGGCTCGTCATAGCGCAGCCCGCCCCACGGCACGTACTCGTCGGGGCGCTCGCGGCCCAGGCTGAGCCGTCGCTCGCGGGGCGGCATCTTGCCCGCGCCCGCCGCCAGCAACTCGGCCAGCGCCGCCCGCGCCAGCGGCGCGCCCCAGTGCAGGTGGCGCACGGACGCCCCGTCGTCCGCCAGCCCGAGGGCGTAGGCGGTCGAGCGCATCTCGAGCAGCCACCCGCCCGCGGCCGCATCGTGCCAGATCTCCGCCACGGGTCTCCTCCTTGGGTCTCGCAGCGTCACCCGCGGACTAGTGCCTCCAGCGCTGTGAACTCGTCGGCGGTGATACTCCACTCCGCGTCGAGGACGTTACGTCGCAACTGCTCGGCCGAAGTGACCCCGACCGGGACGACCGCTATCTCCTCGTGCGCCCGCAGCCATGCTAGGCCGACAGCGGCGACACTGACGGCTCGCTCAGCTGCGAACTGACGAATCCGGTCAAGTGCCGCGAACCGCGTCTCGCTCAGCTGCGGTGCGTACCGAGCGGTGTCTCGATACTGGGCGCCGGCCCAGCGGGGCACGGCCCCGTACCGGGTGTCAGCGGCGGGAGCCAGCCCGCGCTCGTACTTTCCGGTCAGGAAGCCGCCGGCCAGCGGTGCCGTCGGGACCAGGCCGACGCCATAAGCCCGCGCGCACGCGCGCAGCTCGTCATGCCCGCGCTCGAGCAGGTTGTAATGAACTCCGACGCTGATGAAGCGGGCCAGACGCTCGACTCGCGAGGTCCACAGCGCCTCGCACAACTGCCAGGCCGCGAACTCCGAGCACGCGATGTAGCGCACCTTGCCGACGCGAACCAGGTCGTCCAGCGCGCCGAGGGTTTCTTCGATTGGGGTGACCGGATCAGGCTCGTGCAATATATAGAGGTCAATACGATCGGTGCCGAGGCGGCGCAGGCTGCCTTCGACGGCGGCCATGATCCGGCGCCGCGAACCGGGCTGCTCGCTGACCGGGACGCTCCGATCCTTGCCGAACTTGGTGGCCAGGACCACCCCGTCGCGTCTGCCAGCCAGGGCGGCCCCGAGCAGCTCCTCGGCGCGCCCCTCGGCATAGGTCTCGGCCGTGTCGAAATAGGTCACTCCGAGGTCGACCGCCTCCCGTATCAAGTCGACCGCTTCGTCACGCTCCAGCCGTCCGCAGAACGTGGCGCTGCCGGTTCCGAGACCGAGCGTCGAGACCTTCAGACCGGAGCGGCCGATCGTTTGGTACCGCACATCGCCTCCCATGTGCTCATGCCCCGCCATCCGGCTGTCGGATAGCTGGGGCTATCCGAATGCTGAGTCACTCTCTGGTGAGCCCGCTGCGTGCTCGGGCACCGCTTCCGTCCGCTCTTCCTTGGCGTGCCGGCGCAGCATGATGACGACGACAAGGGCCAGGGCCGCCAGCGGCGGCAGCAGCGCGGCGCGGCTTGCCTGCTCGACAAGCACCGCGCTGCACGCCCCGCCCGCGACCAGGCAGAGCAGGCCGACCGCGGCCGAGGCGTCGGCGGTTCGGCGTCCTCCGGTGGACAGCGCCTCCACCAGGGCGGTGAGCGCGCCGGTCATGTAGGTCGTCGACGGGTTGCCCTTGATGGACCGCGCCGCCGCGCCCTGCATGCCGAGCGCTAGGGCGGCGGCGACGAGCAGGACGTCGTTGACGGCCGTCGGCGGGGCGGCGTGGTAGCCGATCCACGCGGCGTTGAGAGCGGCCAGGATGACCCACTCGACCGCGAGGACCTGCGTGGCCGACCGCGGCCAGGGCCGCTGCGGCGCCCGGCGGCTGAGGAGCTGCCTGAGCCTGCTGCCGACGGCCACGCCCGCGACGTACCCGGCGACCGCCATGATGGCGTGCAGTGCCGGGCTCAACGATGATGTGCCGATGGCCCGTCCGATGAAGATCAGGTTGCCGGTGATCACGCTTGTGAACGAGCCGCCGATCACCATCAGCGTGACCACGTCGATGCCGCCGCTGGCGAAGGTGAGCAGGCCGATCAGCTGCGCCTGACGCCGACGTTCCGTCGGCTCAGTCATTAACCGCGGTCATGAGGGAGCGACGCGGGACTGCGCGGATGATCATTGGGCTCCGTTCGGGACTTCGGGATCGTGGCCGGGGAGCCAGACGTCCAGGACGGCCGGCACGCCGGAGTCAACGGCTTTCACAGCCCGCGATAGCGCGGCCGCCAGCTCGGCCGGGTCGGTGACCCGCTCGCCGAAGCAGCCGCTCGCGGCGGCCTCGGCCGCGTAGCTGGGTCCGGGACCGAACTGACCACCGGTGTAGTCGCGCCCGCGGACCGAGTAGCCCGCGGGATATGTCTTGGCGACCTCGTGCGTCCCGGTGCGATACCCGCGGTTGTCCGACACTACGAACAGAACCGGCGCATGGTGGTACTGCGCGGCCCAGGTGCAGACCTGCGGGTTGGAGAACATCCAGGAGCCGTCGCCCACGGTCGCCACCACGCGGCGGTCCGGTGCCGCCGTCTTGATGCCGATGGCCATCGGGGCCATGAAGCCGATGCTGGACCCGAACGGGCCGAACAGGGTGCCCGGCTGAGACCGGTCGAGTAGCTGCGTTTCCGCCAGTTCCTGGCAGATGATCGTGTCCGGGTCGAGCTCGCCAAGCAGCCGGCTGAGCTGCAGCGGATGGATCACGCCGGCGGCAGCGGCTCGGTCGGCGGTCTCGATCAGGCGGCCACGGCGGGCGGCCGCCTGCCGGCCGTACGCCTCGGTGCGCACCCGAACCCGCTCGCGCTGGCCGGAGCTGGTCCGCTGCCGGACCAGCTCGACCAGTTCCCCGACCGCGGCGGCGGCATCGCCCGCCAGCGACATAGTCGTGGGGAACTCGTACATGGCGGCCAGGCGTTCGACCGGGTCGAGACCGATGCGGATCACCGCGGTGCCCGGTGACGGCGTGAAGGACGGCGGCATCCACGGCACCAGGACGTCGAGTAGCAGCAGGCAGTCGGTCTCCGGCGGGGTGGCGGTGTAGCCGATGGGCCCGGCGTAGAGCGGATGCGCGGACGGGAAGGCCATCCGGTTGGACAGGTCCGACATCACCCGCGCCCCGAGCAGTTCCGCCAGCTCGATCAGCTGCGGGACCGAGGCAGGGTCGCGGCCGGTCCGCGAGACGCAGATGAGCGGGTCGTCCGCCCGGACCAGGGCATCGGCCACCCGAGCCAGCAGGTCCGGGTCGGCCACGGCCCTGCTCGGCACCTGCAACCGGTCGAGCAGGGGGAACCGCGCCTCCTTGATCGGGGACATCAGGGCCTCGCGCGGCACCGCCAGGTAGGCGGGTCCCTGCGGTTCGGTCAGCATGACCTGAGCGGCCCGGGTGACCGTCAGCCCGGCATTGTCGTAGGGGGCGAGCTTGTGATCCCAGCGGACATACTGCCGGACGATCTGGCCCTGGTCCGGAATCTGCTGTATCCACTGCACCTGGGAGCTGCGGCCGCCCGGCACCGAGGGGTCGGCGGTGGGCGGTACCCCGGACATGATCAGCACCGGGTGCCGTCCCCGGTCGGCGTTGTGAATGGCTCCGCCCGCGTTAAGCAGGCCGACGTCGACGTGGAAGGCGGTCGCGGCGGCGCGGCCGGTCACTACCGTCTCGCCGCAGGCGGCGCCCAGCGCGACGCTCTCGTGCGTCATCGTCATGATCTTCGGGGTCGGCTGGCCGAGCGCGGTGTTCTTGGCGGCGGCCTCTTGCAGGGGCGCGATCTCGGTGCCGGAGACGAACCAGAGCCGGTCGATGCCGTTGAGCTTCATCGAGGCGAGCATCGCCTCGGCCGGCTCGTCGGCCTTCATCTGGTACTCGCCGTCGCGCTGTTCGCTCGCGTTCATGCGGCAGGCCTCTCGGTCAGGATGAAGTCGCTGATGACGTCGACCGCGTGGCGCGCGGCGTCGGTGGCGAAATCGCGGATCACGAAGTTATGCCCCTGCCCTTCGAATGTCTCGGCCTCGATCTGTCCGCCCGCCGCCCGGTAGGTGCGGACGAACGTGTCCAGCATCCCCGGCGGCAGGTTCTCGTCGTCGCTGCCCTGGATCACCAGCGCGGGCGGCAGATGCCGGTGCCGGGCCCCGGCCAGCACGTGCTGCGGACTGCCCTCGGCCATGGTCTCGGCATCTCCCCAGTAATCCAGGTGCTTACCTGCCAGCGTGGGGCGGTTGCCACTGGTCACGGCCCACTCGTAGCGAGCGCGGGGATCGATGACCGGCCAGCACAGCACGACGAAGTCCAGGCGGGCCGCCCGGTCCGCGGGAACGTCGGTGAAGCCCGGCTCGCCGGGAAGCAAGGCGGTCAGCATGACCTGATGACCCCCGCTGGAATTGCCGAGGGCGCCAATTCGCGTGAGGCCGAACCGTTCCCGGTTCGCCGCCAGCCATTCGATCCCGGCCGTGACGTCGCGGACCGACTTCGGGTAGGCCCCCTCCGCCCCCTGGCGGAACTCGAGCGAGGCGACGAAGATCCCCCGGCGGGCCAGCTCGCGATTGAGCGCGTCGTCGGACCGGTAGCTCAGCCCGTTCCACGCCCCTCCGTGCACCTCGACCAGGCCGGGAAGTCTCCCCGGCCGGCCCGGGGCGTAGATCCGCGCCACCAGGCCGTCGGCGTAGAACTCATCGCGCTCGGCGGGCTCGGCGGGCTCATCGCGCTCGGCGGGCTCGGCGGGACTAGACAAGGGCGGACTCTCTGGCCGGGGCTCGGCTCTCCTGCGCCGGCACGCTCTGGTTCCACCCCAGCTCGCCGACGGTCGTCGCCTCCCGCCGGAGCAGACCGAGTGATTCGAAGACAGGGACATCGGTGTAGGAGAGCAGGACCGCCTCGGACCCGGACGGGTTGTGGTGCGAATGCCACGCCCACATCGGCATCGCGATCACATCGTTCTTCGACCAGTCGAACCGCTGCCCGTTGATGATGCTGTACCCCTCTCCCTCCACGACCAGGTACACCGCGCTCGTCGTGTGCCGGTGGGGCTGGCCGTCAAAGCCGGGCCGCAGCAGCTGGGCATAGGCGGCGATCGTGGGGAGCGCGTGGCCGCCGGTGACCGGGTTGACGTACTCGACGATCACGTCGTCGGACGGGTCGCCGAGCGGGGACTTGGCCAGTTCGCCGAGGACCTCGCGGACCTGGGCGTAGCGGTAGTTGATGAGCGGGGTCGACGGGCTCTGGTGCTGCAGGTAGGTCGGCGCGACGCCCATGCCGAACTTGTGCGTCGAGGAGCCGACGCCCTCGACGACCTCCTGACGGCGGGAGGTGTACGGCTCGAAGAAGACGGCGTCGAGGGACCGGACCAGCGGGATGTCCAGCCCGTCAAGCCAGAACATCGGGGCTGAGCCCTCGTTGCCGTGGTCGTGCCACGTCCAGTTGGGGGTCGTGATGAAGTCGCCGACCTGCATTGACGCCTTCTCGCCGTTGACGACCGTGTAGCCGCCCTCGCCCTCCATGATGAAACGCAGCGCGGCGGCCGAGTGCCGGTGGGACCGTGCGACCTCGCCCGGCAGCACCAGCTGGCAGGCCGAGACCAGGGTCTGGGTGGTGGCGTACCGATCGGGCAGGCCGGGGTTGGCGTACAGCAGCGCCCGGCGCTCGGCCTGCGTGGTGTCGATGAGCTCGCCCGCGCGCAGCAGCCACGGTCGCACCACATTCCATTTCCAGATCCACGGCCGGACGTCGGTGCGCGGCTCGGGGTAGAGCAGGCTGACCGACCACAGGGCCTGCAGCGCGTGCGGCGCGATCGCGTCGTACAGATCGGGCAGGCTGCCGACCTGCTCCGGGCGGCGCGGAGAATCGGAGGGGTTAGCCATGGTTATCGCTCCTTAGTCCGTCGGGTCTTCGGCCTTCGGCAGGGTGACGACGAACAGCCGCAGGCCTTGTTCGCCCAGGATCGGCCCGGTATCGCCCGGCGCGAGCAGCACGCCGTCCCAGGGCTCGAGTGCTTCCGATCCGGCCTGCCCGGTGCCCTCCATCACGAAGACCAGCCGGGTCTGCTCGCTCGGCGGGAACTCGCACCGCGCCCCGTCGCTGACTTCGATCATGGCCAGGCTGGTGAGCGACTCGGTGAACGTGCCGAGACGCCGGGCGCGCGCGCCGTCGCCAGCCGGCTCCCAGGCGAACAGATCCGGGTTGATCTGGATGGAGTCCTTGTACCGGGCCTCGGGGTAGGTCATCGGCTGGCCGGAGAGGTACTCCATGAGCGCCTGGTGAGCGTCGCTCTTGGTCTCGTGCCCACCGGAGTCGGACGTGACGTAGATGCCGCGTTCGAACCGGCCGTGCGCGGCCATCTCCCGCCGGGCCCGGGCCAGCGTGTCGTAGTCGAGGAAGCGCGCGTGGTTCGCGCCCTCGAACTGGATGTGCAGCTGCTCCTCATCGGCGAAGCGGTCGTAGGGGCCGTAGAAGGTTCCGGCCGCGGTGTAGACGACGTGGCCGGGCGGGACCTCTCGCTTCGGAGCCCAGGCCGGCTTCCCGGCCAGGGTCAGCCGCACCTGGTCGAAGTCATGCCGGTGGCGGGGGAAGTGGATGCTGGCATCGTTGAGCGGACTGCGCAGCAGGACCATTTCGAAGTTGCCGGGCTTGGCCGGGTCACCCTTGAACAGGCGCCGGTACTGCACGCCGGGTTTCTGATCCTCCGGGAGGTCGGCGTCGGCCTCGCTCATTCCGCCTCGCACCCCGAGGCGGAAAACGGTCGTGTCACGGTACTTCGATACCTGCATGGCGACTCACTCCCTCACGCTTGATCACCAATGGCTGACCTGGCTGACGCACGTCATCCGGACCCCCGGCCGCCGGTCGCGTCGATGATCACGGTCTTGGCCTGGGTGTAGGCGTAGACGGTGTCAATCGAGCCGATGCGGCCGAATCCGCTGTGCTTGAACCCGCCGAACGGCGCCCCGAGGACGCCGCGGGTGCCGAAGGTGTTGACCCAGACCTGGCCGCACTGGAGCCGACGCGACATGCGCAGCGCCGCGTTCACGTCGGCGGTCCAGATGCTGGCGGCCAGCCCGTACGGGCTGTCGTTGGCGATGTCCACCGCCTGCCGCTCGTCGCGGAAGGTCAGCAGGGACAGCACCGGGCCGAAGATCTCCTCTCGGGCGACGGTCATCGACGTGGTGACGCCGGTCAGCAGCGTGGGCGCGACGAAGTGGCCGGCCTCGGCGCCCTTCACCTCGACCGGGCCGCCCCCGTAGGCGACCTCGCCGCCCTCGGCCCGCCCGGCGGCGACGTAGTCGAGGACCTCCTGCTTGCGCCGCCCGCTGATCAGCGGGCCCATGTCGGGCTGGCTGAACCACGGGCCGATGGTGACCTCGCCCATCGCGGCGATGAGCCGATCCTGGATCACCGACGCGATGGACTCGTGCACCACGACCCGGGTGCCTGCGTAGCAGATCTGCCCGGCGTTGCGGATCAGGTTGCCGACGATCGAGGGCACCGCCACGTCGAGGTCGGCGCCGGGCAGCACGATGTGCGGGGTCTTCCCGCCCAGCTCGAGGTGGACCGAGACGATGTTGGCGCCGCAGGCGCGGGCCACCTGCGCGCCGGTCGCGGCCGAGCCGGTGAACGTCATGTGCTTGATGTCCGGGCTGGCAGAGAGCGCCTGCCCGGCGTCGGGCCCGTAGCCGGTCACCACGTTCAGCACTCCCGGCGGGAGCCCGGCCTCAAGCGCCAGCGCCGCCAGGTAGAGGCACCCGAGGGGCGCCTCCTCGCTGGGCTTGACCACCATCGCGTTGCCCGCCGCCAGCGCGGGCGCGACCGACGTCAGCATCAGCGCGGTCGGCGCGTTCCAGGGCACGATGCTGGCGCAGACGCCGAGGGGCTCGAGCTGGGTGAAGCTGAACGTTTCGGGGCTCCTGGCCGGAAGGGTCCGGCCGTAGATCTTGTCCGACAGCCCGGCCATGAACTCGACCGCCTCGGCCAGGTGGCGCGAGCCGAAAACGGCGTAGCCGACCTCCCGGGCCTCGATCGTCGCGATCTCGTCCGCGTGGTCGGCCAGCAGCGTGGCCCAGCGGCGCAGGATCCCCGCCCGCCAGGCGGGGTCGGCCTCGCCCCAGCTCGCCATCGCGTGCGCGGCCGAGCCGATCGCGTCCGCGACATCCCCCGCGCGGCCGGCCGGGACCGAGGCCAGCCGGGTGCCCAGGGACGGGTCGTGCACGTCGATGACCGCGCCGTCGCGCGCGGACCGCCACTCGCCGCCGATCAGGTGCTTCCCGTCGGGAAGGTACGCCCCCACGTCGAACAGCGCCGCGCTCGTGTCGGCCGTCATAGCCGGGCGAACTTCTGCAGCGTGTGGGTTCCGGGCGGCACCAGACCGCGGCTCACGCCCATGGTCTGGGTTACCTCGGCGACGTAGACCGAGCCCTCGTCGTCGAGGCAGATGTCGTGGGCGGCGACGAAGTTGCCCGCCGGCAGGCCGTCGTGGTCCCCCCAGCGGGCCGCGACCGACCCGTCCGGCCGTAGCACGGTCACCCGGGACGGGACCGGCCGTCCCGCCAGCGGACCGGTTGTGTCGGCGCCCAGTTCGGCGACGAACATCGTCCCGTCGGCGGCCACGTGAATCGCGCACGGGCGGAACACGTCGCCGATCTCGCCGAGATAGTCGCCCTGCGGGCTGATGACCTGGATGCGGTGGTTCTCCCGGTCGGCGACCAGCAGGTTCCCGTCTGGGGCGAGCGCGACCCCGTGCGGGATGGCGAATTCAACCGCCCCGGGCCCCGGCTTGCCCCAGGTCGCCTCCCAGCCGCCGTCCGCGTCGTAGCGATGCAGGAAGGAGTTGCCGTAGCCGTCGGTGATGTAGGTGGACCCGTTGGGATGGACCAGCGCGGCGGTGGGCTTGTCGAACGGAGTCTGGCCGGAGGGGATCGAGGCGAGCCGGTCGCCCTCGTAGCTGTAGCGTTCGACCCGGTTGCGCCGGGTGTCGGCCAGCAGCATCGTCCCCCCGCCCTCGAGGTACATCCCGTGCACGCCGCGCACGTCGGTGAAGTACTCGCCGCCCCAGGCGGCCACGAGCTCGCCCGACGTCGTGTAGCGCAGCACCGGGTCGGCCGAGCGGTTGAAGACGAAGATATGACCGGTGTCCGGGCAGTAGCGGACGGCCGCCACGTCGGGGTGGGACATGCCGTCCGGCAGTTGCTCCCAGCCCTCGACCAGCTCGTAGCGGTACTGGCCGGCGCCGACGATCACGCGGCACACTCCGGGTGCAGTCCGGCCGCCCGGAACGGCGCGGCGAGCTCGTAGTCGCAGACGGAGCAGCGCGGACCGGGACGGAACGGGCCCCGATCGTCGACCTCGCGGTCACGCTGCCGCAGCTTCATCGGCAGCATCTGCGCGGCCGCCGCCGTCAGCGGCAGCGTCACGCCGCGGAGCCCGGCGGCGATGGCGGCCTCGTGCAGATCCTTGCCCATCCGCTCCGACCAGTCGACCGACGCCGCGCGGCGCTCCCGGCGAGCCCGGTCGTGCCGGCCCCAGGTCCGCAGTCCGCGCGAGTTGCCCGAGCTGCGCGGGGTCACGAACGTGGTGATCGTGTCCTCGGTCAGCCCGTAGACGGCGCCCAGCTGCATGGCCTCCAGGTTGACCGCGTAGGTCGCGATCGACATGAGGTTGTTCACCAGCTTGGCCGCCTCGCCGGCCCCCGGCGGCCCGACGTGGAAGCGGTATTCGCTGATCGCCTCGAACACCGGCAAGCACCGCTTGACCTGGTCATCGTCACCCCCGATGAACAAGGTGAGGCGCCCCTGCTCGGCCAGCTCCGCTCCCCCGCCGCAGCCCGCGTCGACCACGCCGATGCCGTTCCCCGCGGCCAGCCCGGCCAGCTCGATCACCGTCGTCGGCCGCACCGTGCTCTGCACAACCAGGCAGCTGCCAGCCGCGGCTACCGTCAGGAGCTCGTCGGCGACCTGGCGGACCTGTTCATCGGTGACGACCACGATCATGATCACCTGGCAGCGGCGGCCGAGGTCGGCCAGTGAGTCCGCCGCGACCGCGCCGTCGGACACCAGCGCGGCGAGCGCCGCGCTGCTGGTGTCCCAGGCCAGTATCGGGATGCCGCCGCGCAGCAGCGAGCGGGCGATGGCGCCGCCCATGTTCCCGAGGCCGACGACTCCGACTGTGTCGCTCATCTTCTCCCTTTCGTGCCCGACATCGTTCTCGCGCCTTTCTTGCCGGTCAGTGGTCCCGGTCGCGGCATTCCGGGTGGGTTCCGGCCGCCCGGAACGGCGCCGCCAGCTCGATGCCGCACACCGTGCAGCGGGGAGCGGGCGCGCCGGGCCGCCACCGGGACGGGTCCTCGTCCCGCGCGCGCAGCAGCGATGGCAGCAGGGCGGCCACCGCGTCGGTCAGCGGCATCTCCACGTCGCGGACCTGGCCCGCGCTGACCGCGTTGCTCAGGTCGCGGCTCATCCGCGAATAGGCGTGCCCGTCGGCCCGGAGCCGCTCCCGTCGGCGCCGGTCCTGGCGGCCCCAGGCCCGAGCGTGCCGCGAGTCCGCCCATCCGTGCGTGATCAGCCCGGTCACGACGTCCTCGTCCATCCCGTAGGCGGCCGCGAGCTGCATCGCCTCGAGCAGCATGGCGTAGCTGGTGATGCCGAGGACGTTGTTCACCAGCTTGGCCGCCATCCCGGCGCCCGCCGGGCCGAGGTGAAAGAGGTGATCGCCGATCGTCTCGAACACCGGCCAGCACCCGCGGACTGCGTCGCCGCTGCCGCCGATCATCAGCGTCAGCGCCCCCAGCCTGGCCTTCTCGCTGCCGCCGCCGACCGCGGCGTCCACCACGGAGACGCCCCGCTCGGTGGCGGCCCCGGCCAGCGCGACGATGTGCGCGGGCCGGGTGGTGGTGTGCACGACCAGCGTGCTCCCGGTCGGTGCGGTGGCGGTCAGCTCGACCGCCGCGCGGTCCAGCTGCTCCTCGCCGTCCACGACGATCGCCACGATCGGCGCCGCGTCCGGCGACCCGGCCGCGGTTGCTTCTGCCAGCTCCCGCAGTGAACCGGCCGGGCGGACACCCGCGGCCGCCGCCCGGTCAAGCCGGCCGGGGTCGATGTCGTAGCCGACGATCGTCCAGCCGGCCCTCAGCAGGGTCCCGGCGATGGCCGAGCCCATGTCGCCGACCCCGGCGATGCCGACGGTCCCGCGGCTGTCCGCCACCGTCACCTCCTAGGATCCCGAGGAGCTGGCGGAAGCGCTGGCCGAGACGCCAGCGGATGCCAGGGCCTTGTTCACGAAGGTGTTATCGACCGTGTCGGCGTAGGTCACCGTCAGCTTCTGCGTTGGCTGGGCCAGCGTCACGACGTTCACCGTCCCCGCGAACTCGCTCGGCGATACGACGACGCTGCTCCAGTCTTTGCTCAGCTCCGTGAAGACGGTCTGGATTTGCCCCGGGGTGTAGGTGCCGTTGTACTTGAGGTAGAGCGGCGCCGCCGCGGCCTCGGCCTGGGCCGGGCTGGTGGTGGCGAACTGCCAGCTCTTCACCATCGCGTTGACGAATGCCTGCACCGTGTCGGGATGCTGCGCGATCATCGAGTCGGTGGTGAGTACGTAGAAGAACCCCGACTGGGAGTCGGGCGTGACCAGGCTCAGCGGGACCTGGACCGAGTCCGCGCGGGCGGTGTAGGGCGGGGTGATCGAGAACGCGTCGAGCTTGCCGGTCTCATAGGCCGCCACCAGCTGCGGGGCGCCGCCCGTGCTGATGATGTTGACGTCCTTACCCGGCCCGATCGTGATGCCGCGGGACCGCAGCGCCGCGGTGAGGTAGTTGTAGCCGTCACCGGTGGTGTTGGTAACGCCGATGGTGATGTGGGAACCCTTGAGCGCCTCGAGTTGGGCGTTCACCTGGGCCGCCGTGGTCGATGTCGTCGGGATGTTGTGCGCGGCGGCGAACTTCTTGCTTATGTCCAGGGTCTCGTCGGAGCCCTTGTTCACGGCCATGATCACCTTGACCGGAGCCCCCGCCTGCTTGGCGATGATCGCCGCCGATCCGCCCAGCAGGAACTGCACCGAGCCGCTGACCAGCAGGGCCACGTCTGATGAGCCTGAGGTGGTGCGGGTCGGCGAGACGGTCAGTCCCTCGTCGGTGAAGTACCCCTTGCCCAGCCCGGTCAGCTCGATCATCGGGTCGCCGGTCGCCACGATCGACTTGACGCTGGACATGCTCAGCGCGGCGGAACTGGAGGTGCCACCGGCCGCGGCGGGCGAGCTCGCGGAGGTCTGGCTGGCGCTCGAACAGGCGCTGGCCAGCAGTGCGGCCCCGACGAGGAGCGGGAGCGCTTGGTAGACCCGGCGTCTGCTGACGCGGCGCGTCACGTTAGGCATATGAATTCCTTCCGGATGACTGAGATAGGTTGCCAGGAATGCAGTTCAGGTCCGGGCCGGGCTGGCCGGCGTTCCGAACGAGGCCAGTGCCAGCGTTCCGATCAGCCGGCAGATGCCGGTCAGGACTGCGGCCAGCGCGGTAGCGATGATCAGCGCGGCGATGACCGCCGCCGCGTTGAACTGTTGGGCGTCGGTGTAGAGCGTGCCGCCGAGCCCGGTGGTCGTGCCGAACAGGATTTCCGCGCCGATGGCCATCGTCACGGCGTGCGGGAAAGAGAAGGTCAGACCGGTCACCACGTAGCGCATGGTGTGCGGAATCAGCAGCTTGGAAGCGATCTGAGCCCGGCTGGCGCCCATCAGCCGCATCATCGTCACCCGGTCCGGGTCGACCGTGCGGATACCGGTCAGCGTGTAGATGGCGACCAGCGGGAAGACGGCCGCGGTCACCAGCAGCACTCGGGGCAGGAAGTCAGAGCCGAGCCAGATGTAGAGGATAGGGACGAGCACGAACTTGGGCATCGCGTAGATCGCGACCACGACGGGCTCCAGAACCTTGCTCGTAAGGTACGGCGACAGGCCGATGACGAGCGCGAACAGCAACCCGGCGGCCGAGCCGATCACGAACCCGACGAAGGCCTCGGAGAACGTGGTGTAGGACAGGCTGAACATCGTGCCGTTGCTGGCCCAGCTGGTGAGCTGGTCCCACACGGCGCTCGGCGGCGCCATGAACACGCGCGACAGGTTCGGCGCCAGCAGCCATTCCCAGACGGCGTACACGACGGCGGCGGAGAAGATCCACTGGGCCGCGACCGACGCGACCCGGCGGGCGGACTTGCTCATAGCACCAGCCCCGTCCCGATCGATTCGGTATAGCGGCGCAGCCGCGCGCCGATCACGAGGTCGAGCAGATAGCCGATGAGCACGATGAACAGCGCGATCGCCATGCTGGTGGAGGCATCCAGGCTGTCGGTCGCCTGCTCAAGCGACACTCCAAGACCGGTCGCGGTCGGCATCTCGAGTTCG
>Ga0302326_10002484_pt1 | contig 44844 bp, 39 predicted proteins | sample Palsa_T0_3_FD_202264 | JGI IMG/M metagenome (GOLD analysis project Ga0302326, IMG submission 202264) | Peat permafrost microbial communities from Stordalen Mire near Abisko, Sweden - Palsa_T0_3 | ecosystem: Environmental > Terrestrial > Soil > Palsa > Peat permafrost | place: Sweden: Abisko...
GGGGCCTCCGCGGTCCGGTCCGGGTCCGGGGCCTCCGCGGTCCGGTCCGGGTCCGGGGCCTCCGCGGTCCGGTCCGGGTCCGGGGCCTCCGCGGTCCGGTCCGGGTCCGGGGCCTCCGCGGTCCGGTCCGGGTCCGGGGGCCTCCGCGGTCCGGTCCGGGTCCGGGGGCCTCCGCGGTCCCGCCGAACGCCGCGGCGCCCGCACCTCCCCGGCACCGCCTCCCGGCCCGTCCGCCAGCCCGCGCAGTGTCACGTCTCCGTCACCACCCCAACAGGGCGGCAACGCAAGCGTCACAAATGACACCCTCGACGAGGAGTACCCGGCTCGAGGTGCCACTGAGTTGGAATTATTCACCACCAGTTGCCACACCCCAGCCCGCCGCCGCCCCCCTCAGCGCCCACACCCCCCACAGCGCCCCCAGCCCGCCGGAAACGCCCACCCCCCGCACCGCGCCCGCCAACCGGCAACGATTGCCCGGATGTCATCCCGCCGGCGGATGAGCCGGCGGCGCGCCGGGCGGCGCAGCCGGCGGCGCGCCCGGCGGCGCGCCGGGCGCCGCCCCGGCTGGCGCACCGAGCCTCCTGCGCACGTCCCACCAGAGCGCCTCATAGGCCAGTGCCGCCCGGCCCCCGGGCGCGATCTCGGCGACCACCGTCCGATCGACCCCCATCCGCTCGACCTCGTCGGCGGACGGGATCGCGGCGCCGAGCATCGTCACGTGTGCGGCGCGCAGCTTTGCCATCACCTCGCGGTGCAGTGACTTGCGCACCTCCACCATCGAGAAGAAGGCGAGCACCTGAGGGCCCCCTCGGACGAGCTCTTCGAGCTGCTCGAAGGTGCGCGAGGAGAGGGTCGCGGGGATGATCGGGACGAGCAGGGTGTCGGCCGCCTCGAATACGTTCTCGGACACGAGCGAGATGCTCGGAGGACAGTCGAGGAAGATGTACTCATACTCGGCGCGCAGCGGCTCGAGCACGAGCGCGAGACGATCGTTCGAGTGCTTGGCGGCGTCGAGCGCGAGGTCCATGTGGCGGTAGGAGAAATCCGCAGGAAGCAGATCCAGGCGCTCGTGGTCGGTGCCCTTGATCAGCTTCTCGACCGCCGATTTCCGATGCACGAGCTTGCGCACCCCGCCCCGCACCTTCGGCCTGACGCGGAACAGATAGGTGCTGGCGCCCTGCGGGTCGAGATCCCACAAGAGCGTCTTGGCGCCGCCGCGCGCGGCGAGATAGGCGAGATTGACCGCGGCCGAGGTCTTGCCGACTCCGCCCTTGATGTTGTAGGTGGCGAGTACGCGGCTCACGAGGAGAACGTCTCCCTGACCAGTGCCCGCTGGGACCTCGACGCGAACGAGGCGAATCGCTGCGCGAACTCGGCGCGGGCCGCGCGCTCGTCCCCGCCGAGGTGCTCGATCAGCACACCCATCGCCATCAGCGCGCCGGCGCCGCCACGGAGCGTCGAGACCTCGTCCCGCAGCGAGCGCAGCGTGGCGATCTGGACCTCCCGGTCCTGGTGAGCGCCGAGCGTGTCCTGGAGTGACTTGAGCGCGCGAACGAACGGCTTCACGACCTCGCCGGGATGAAGCGGGAGCCCGAACAGCTCGAGTAGGTAGCGCAGCTCCTTGCCCTGCTTGCGGAGCTCGTGCAGTGCTTCAGGCGGGCTCGAGTCGTCGATTGCGCGGCCTGTCTTGACCATTCGCCGGTACACCTTCGTGATCCTCTCGCCGGCGAGCTCGCCGATCGGCCGTGCGGCGGCGGGTCGCCCCTCGGGCGCCATCGTAACGAGCTCGTTCAGAAACGCCGGCCACTGAGAGCGCAGCCCCCCCGCCCGGTCAGAACGCAGCGCTCGCACCATCTCGCGGTGGGCGATCGTGCGCCGGTCGCGGAGCACGCGGAGCAGGGGCTCGAGGTCGGATCTGCTCGGCTCCGGAAGTCCCGACCGGAGCTCGTCGAAGTCGAGCACGTAGACGTCGAGATCCCGCGAGGGCCCGGTCACCTGCTGTAGCCACCTCAGCTCGACGCGGAAGTGCGCCAGTTGCTCGGCGGGAAACACGCCCTTGAGTTCCCGCATCACCGCCCGTGAGCGGCGCACGGCGACACGATAGTCGTGCAGGAACTCGGAGTCGATGTCGGCGATCGTGCCCGGCAAATTTGACTCCATGATCGCCGCCAGCGGCCTTAGGACCGAGGCCACCGCCACGTCCGAGCGCTGATCGCGGGCGAGCGCGATGTCGACCTTCGACGAGACCCCTCCAGGCGTGGCACCGGTCGCAATCACCGCCTCGTCGAGCACCGAGCGGTCCGCTGCTGTCAGCCCGAGGTCGTCGATCAGCGTCTTGCGCACGCGCGTGAGCGCCTTGCCGTAGCCCCGCACCGCCTCGATCCGGATCCGCGGCGCCAACGCGAGTCGACGATTCGGCGATGCAACCACCTCGGGCGCGTCGAGCGCCAGCCGCACAACGGTCTTCGCGTCGGCATCGAGCACACCGAACCCACGTTGGGCGCTATGAATGTGCATGAGCGGGAGCAGCGCCCGGACCTCGATGATCGGGAGCAGCGCGTCGCGCAGGGGACCCGGCTCGAGCTCGGCAGCGAATACACGCTCGGGGGGCTCCGGCGCCGGTAGCCCGGCCCGCTCGACGCCGTCGTCGATCGACACGAGCGCCAGGCGTCCGGACTCGTGCACGAACGCGACTCCCGCAGCGCGCAGGAGCCCGTCAAAGGTGTCGTAGTAGCGACGATCGCGCTGTGTCCCGGTACCCTCGTCCAGCGAGAGCCGGGAGCTCAACGCGTCGAGCACCGCGGTCGTCGTCATTCGCCTCGGCAGGAGCAATTCGGTCCGGGTCGTGTTCATCTCGAGTGCATGCGACGTTCTCGGTGGCGGGTCATCGTCATCGTGCCCGAGGTTCCTCCGCGAGCGCTCCCAAGCGCGCGAGCGCTTCGTCGACGTCGGCGTCCAGTGCGACCAGGGGCGGCAGGAAGCGCACCGTCCGCGGGCCCGTCGCGTTGACCACGAGCCGCTGCTCCAGCAGCGCACGCCGCGCCAGTGCAGGCGCCGAGACACCGTGGGCCAGGTCGATCGCGAGCATCAGCCCGCGTCCGCGTACCGACACTGCGTAGGGCAGCGAGCCAAGCCCCGCCCGCAAGCGCTCGCCGAGCTCGCGCACGTGAGCGAGGAGCTCGGGATCGGAGCAGATCTCGAGCGCGACCAGCGCGGCAGACGCGACCACCGGACCGCCCGCGAAGGTCGAGCCGTGATCGCCCGACTGGAAGACGTCCGCAAGACGCTCTCCGGTCACCAGGGCGCCGATCGGCAGCCCGCCGCCGAGCGCCTTGGCGCTCGTCATCGCATCCGGCACGACGCCCGTCTGCTCGTACGCCCACAGGCTCCCGGTCCGTCCCATCCCACACTGGATCTCGTCGAACACGAGCGCGGCGCCGACCCGATCGCACGCCTCGCGCGCAGCGTGGAGCAGCTCTTCGGAGAGGACGTTGATCCCCGTCTCGCCCTGAATCGGCTCGAGCAGCACCGCCGCGGTCCGCTCGGTCACCGCCGCCTCGAGCGCGGCCGGGTCCTTCGCGACGACCACGAACCCCGGCACCAGCGGCGCGAACGGCGCCTGCTTGGATTCCTGCGGGGTCGCTGACAGCGCGCCGTACGTGCGCCCGTGGAAGGCGTCCTGAACGACGACCACGTCTCCGCCGGGTCGCGCCCGGCGCACGAGCTTGATCGCCGCTTCGTTGGCCTCGGCGCCCGAGTTGCACAGGAATACCTTGCCGCCGAGCGAGCTCTCCGCCAGGCGCGCTGAGAGCTCCATCGCGGGCGCTGTGTAGTACAGGTTGGTCGCGTGGAGCAGCCGCCCCGCCTGCTCGCACACCGCCCGGACGACGCGCGAGTGGCAGTGGCCGACGTTGAGGACGGAGATGCCGGCGAGGAAGTCGAGGTACTCGTTCCCGTCCGCGTCCCACAGCTTGCAGCCGGAGCCGCGCACGAACTCGACCGGGTAGCGCACGTAGGTGGGGATCGCGTGGGCGCGTTCGAGCGCTTGGAGCTCGGCCAGTGACATGGCTGGTGCCTATGCCCCCGGGCCGATTCTGGTGCCCTGGCCGGCGTCGGTGAAGAGCTCTAGCAGCAGCGAGTGCAGGACGCGCCCGTCGACGATGTGGGCGTAGGAGACGCCGCCGTGGATCGCCTGCAGGCAGGCCGCGAGCTTGGGCCGCATCCCACCGGTGACGGCGGAGAGTGCCGCCTCGACCTCGGTCGCTGTCGTCTCGGAGACGAGGCTCGCCGGGTCGGAGGGGTCGCGCAGCCACCCCGAGACGTCGGTCAGGAACATGATCTTGTAGGCGCCGAGCGCACTCGCAACGGCGCCGGCGGCCTCGTCGGCATTGATGTTGTAGGAGTGGCCGTCGCGATCGGCGCCGACGCTCGCGACGACGGGGACGTAGTCCTGAGCGACGTGGTTGAGGACGTCGACGTCGACGCGCTCAATCCGACCGACGAAGCCGATGTCCTGCCCGCTCGGTGACGACTGTCGGGCGGCGCGGAAGAGCAGGCCGTCGTCACCACAGAGCCCAACCGCGGGCTGGCCGTGACGGTTGATGCGCAGGACGATGTCCTTGTTGACCTTGCCGACGAGGACCATCTTGGCGACCTCGACGGTCGCCTCGTCGGACACCCGCAGGCCCTCGACGAACTCGACAGGCAGGTTCAGTCGTTCCATGTAACTGGTGATCTCCGGGCCGCCGCCGTGGACGATGACCGGATTCATACCGACGTACTTGAGCAGGACGACGTCGCGCGCGAACTCCTCCTTCAGCGCGGCGTCGGTCATCGCGGCGCCGCCGTACTTGATCACCACGGTCTTGCCGTGGAATTCGCGGATATAGGGGAGTGCCTCGAGGAGGGTTGCTACGTCGCGCACGTGTGCCTTCGGTTCATGTCGTGTACTCCGCATTGATCGTCACGTAACCGTGGCCGAGATCGGAGAAGAAGAGCTCGGTCTCGGCGCCCGATCCCGGCAGGCCGACCTCGTACTCGACCTCATCCCGCGCCACCGCGCGCTCGAGCGCGTCCCGGTCGAAGGGCACCACGCCGCCGCCGGCGCACACCGGCACGCCCTCGATCGCGATATCGAGCGCGAGCGGCGCCGTCCCCGGTAGCGCCATCCCCACAGCCTGGGCGATCCGGCCCCAGTTCGGGTCGCCACCGTTCAGCGCGGTCTTGACCAACGGCGAGTTCGCGACCGCCCTCGCGACGGCCGATACCGCGTCGATATTGCCGCCGCGGACGACGACCCGCCCAACCCGTCCAGCGCCCTCTCCATCACGCGCGATCATCAGCGCGAGCTGGCGCAGGAGGGCATCGAGCGCCTCGCCGAAGCGGACCTCGTCATCGGTCTCGGCCTCCACCCTGACGCCCGAGGAGCCACTCGCCTGCAGGATCACCGTGTCGTTGGTCGAGAGCTGGCCGTCGACGCTGATCCGCTCGAACGAGCGCTTGACGGTGACGCCGAGGAGCAGCTCGCACGTCTGCACCGACAGCTCCGCGTCGGTCTGCACGAAGCACAGCAGTGTCGCGAAGCGCGGCGAGATCATCCCGGCGCCCTTGGCTTGGGCGCTGAGGCGGACCGTGCCGGCGCCGAGCGTGACCGACAGCGAGGCACGCTTCTCGAAGGCATCGGTGGTCTGGATCGCGTCCGCGAAGTCATGGTCTCCATCAGCCCGCAGCGAGCGCGCGGCGCCGGCGATCCCTCGCACCACGGCGTCCATCGGCAGCGGAACGCCGATCACCCCAGTCGAGGCGACGGCGACGGTGCCCTCGCCCACTCCGGCGGCCATCGCTCCCGCGCCCTGCATCTTGGCGGCGTCGTCGATCCCGCGCCGGCCGGTGGCTGCGTTCGCGTTCCCGGCGTTGACGACGACCGCGCGCAGACCCTCGAGCCGGCAGCGCTCCATCGTCAGCAGGACCGGCGCGGCCAGCACGCCCGAGCGAGTGAAGCGCGCCGCGCTCGTGACCTCGGGGTGGTCGCACACGACGAGGCCCACGTCGAGCGCGCCGCTCGGCTTGATCCCCCCCGCGACGCCGGCCGCCCGGAACCCGGCGGGCAGGCCCCCGGCGAGCTCGGAGACGTGCTCGGGACGCTCCACCCAGCGCGAGGAGAAAAACGCGCCCGCGGCGCCCGCCGCGCCCGCCGCGCCCAACGCGCCCGCCGGTCCATGCTCGCTCATGAGATCCCCTCTCCCTCAGGCAGTCCGAACATCAGGTTCAGGTTCTGCACCGCCTGGGAGGCGGCTCCCTTCCACAGGTTGTCGATCGCGCCGAAGACGATCACCCGGCCCGTCCGTTCGTCGCGGTGGACCGAGATCCGACAGAAATTGGTCTCGCGTACGTCGCGTACACCGGGGGGCAGAGCAGCCAGCTCGACGAACGGCTCGGCGTCGTAGGCGTCCACGTAGAGCGCCTCGAGCTCGGCCGCATTGACGTCGCGCGTCACCGTCACGTAGCACGACACAAGCTCTCCCTGATCGAGCGGCAGCAGGTGGGGCGTGAACGTCACCCGCAGGTCCGCCCCCAACGCAGCCAGCTCCTGCTCGATCTCGGGCGTGTGGCGATGGCGCGGCACGCCGTACGCGTTCACGTTCTCGTCCACCGCGACGAACTGCGTCTTCTGTGTCGCGGTGCGGCCCGCGCCTGACGCCCCGGATTTGGCGTCGATCACGACGTCGGCGATCAGCCCGGCACGCGCGAGCGGCGCGAGCGCGAGCAGCGTCGCGGTCGGGTAGCAGCCGGGATTGGCCACCAGGTCGGCGCCTGAAAGGGCATGCCGGTAGAGCTCGGGCAAGCCGTACACCGCGTCCTCGAGCAGCTCCGGGGCGAGGTGCTCGCGATACCACTCGCGGTAGATCGCGGCGTCGCGCAGGCGGAAGTCGGCGCTCAGGTCCACCACCCGCACCTCCCGCTCCACCAGCGCCGAGACCACCGGCGCCGCTGCGCCGTGTGGGTAGGCAACAACGGCGGCGTCGACGTCCGCATGCCGATCGAGGTCGAGCTCCTCGAGCACCAGCGGAACCCGGTAACGGGGGTAGAGATCGTCGAGCCGGCGCCCAACGTTCGAGCGCGCGGTGACCGCGACGAGCTCGAAGCTCGGATGCACGTGCAGCAGCCGCGCCGCCAACGCCCCCCCAAACCCGGCCGCGCCGAGCACCGAGACCCTACGCGGCACGGATGCTCCCCCCCAGCTTATCTGCGAGCGCTTGCGCAATCGCAGCCCTGCGGGCAGCGACCTCTTGGTCGGTCAGCGTTCGGTCGAGCTCGCGGAATGACAGCCGTAGCGCAAGTGAGACCTTGCCCTCGCCGACACGCTCGGCGTCGCGATAGACATCGAACACCTCGACCGCCGCCAGCAACCGACCGCCGGCACGCCGGACGACGGCGATCACCTCTTCCGCAGCGACACCGTCAGGCACGACCACGGCGATGTCCTCGCGCACCTCGGGGAAGCTCGTGACGTCCTCGTACATCGCGACGCCGCCTGCGCGCCCGGCGACCGCATCGAGATCGAGCTCGAAGCCGGCGACGACTTCAGTCACGTCCCAGTCGCCGGCGACCAGCGGATGAATCTCGCCGAGCCATCCGACGCGATCCCCGGCCACGAGCACGGCGGCGCTCCGACCCGGATGGAGAAACGGCTCGCTCGCCCCCTCCACGCTCCAGGGCACGCGCAGCATCTCCAGCAGCGCGCTCAGCGCACCCTTGGCGGCGAAGATGTCGGCCTGCCGCGGGTCGGGATCACGCCATGTCGCGGTCCGCGCCGCGCCGATCAGCACCGCCCCGAGATGGTGCGGCTCGCTCAGGAGCGGCGCACGTGCCGCGCTTGCGAGGTACACGGGTCCCGACTCGAACAGTCGCACGGTGGTGGCGCCGTGGGCGCGGTTGTAGCGCGCCGCGTCGAGGAGCGAGCCGAGCAGCGTGGTCCGTAGATGCGACTGGTCCACCGACATCGGATTTTCCAATTCGACCGCCTGACGGCGGTCGTCGTTCGCCGGCAGTCTCAGCCGATCGGCGAGGTCGGGAGCGACGAAGCTCCAGCCGACGATCTCGTGCAGCCCCTGCGCGGCCAGCGCGTCAGCCACGCGGCGGCGGAGCCGCTGGCGTGGCGTCAGCCTGCCGGCGGCGCCGTGGCGCGAGGGCAGCGTCGCGGGCAGCCGATCGAGCCCGGCGATCCGCGCGACCTCCTCGATCAGATCTTGCTCCCGGGTGACGTCGGCGCGCCGAAAGGGAGGAACCGTGACGTCGAGCCCATCGTCAGCGTCGGCGACGCCGAACTCGAGGGCGCGCAGGATCTCCCCGCAGCGCCCGCGGGGGATCACCGCGCCGAGCAGGCCGCTCACGCGCGCGTCGCGCAGTCGGATCGTGATCGGCCGCGTTCCCGGTCCGCCGACGTCGATCGTCCCTGGCCTCACGTTCGCGCCGGCGAGCTCGATCATCAGGTGTGTCGCGACAACCTGCGCCTCGAGCGCCTGCTCGGGCTGAAGCTGCTTCTCGTTTCGCGAGGAGGCTTCGCTGCGCAGGCCAAGCTCGAGCGAGGTGCGGTGAATGTTGGGTCCGTTCCAGTCGGCAGCCTCCATCAGCACCCGCGTGGTGTCGCTCGCGACCTCCGAGCGGGCACCGCCCATCACACCGGCGATCGATGTTGGGCCTTCGGCGTCGGTGATCACGACCATCTCCTCGTCGAGGATGCGCGTCTGGCCGTCAAGGGTCTCGACCGCCTCGCCGGGACGTGCCCGCCTGACCACGAGCTTCGCGCCCGCGACCCGATCGAGATCGAACGCGTGCAGCGGCTGGGCGGTCAGCAGCATCACGTAGTTGGTGATGTCGACGACGTTCGAGATCGGGCGCTGGCCGGCGGCCATCAGCCTCGCTTTCAGCCATGGCGGCGACGGCCCGATCCGCACGTTGTCGAACACGCGCGCGGTGAAGCGCGGGCACAGGTCTGGGCAGAGGACCTCGACGCTCGCGCCCTCCACCGCGCCGGCCGTGCCCGGATCCTCCACCCACGGCGGCTTCCCGAGCGGAGCTCCGGTCGCGGCGTGAACCTCGCGGGCGACACCGTAGATCCCCAGGCAGTCTGGCCGGTTCGGCGTGATCTCGAGCACAAGGACGTCGGTCGCGAGCGGGAGCACCTCTGCGAGCGGGGCGCCGGGGCGCAGGGTGGCGCCGTCAAGCGCCGCTCCCGCCGGCCGGTCGCCGTCGCCGTCGTCGAGCACGAGGATCCCCGCGTGCTCAGTCCCGATCGCGAGCTCATCCTCGGCCAGGATCATCCCCTGGGACTCGAGTCCCCGCAGCTTGGCCGCCTTCAGCGTCGTCCCGTCGGGCATGATCGCACCGGGGCGCGCGACCGCGACCGTCTGGCCGGGCCGCACGTTCGGGGCCCCGCAGACGATCTGGGCCGGCTCGCCGTCGCCGACGTCGACCCGGCAGAGGCTGAGTCGGTCGGCGTTCGGGTGGCGCCCGGCCTCGAGCACCCGCCCGACGACGAACTTGTCGAGCGCTCCCACGCCGTAGTGCTCGACGCGCTCGACCGCGGTGCCCGTCATCGCCAGGCGGTCGCCGAGTGCGCGCGCGTCGAGCGGCGGGGCGCAGTACTCGTGCAGCCATTCGAGCGGTACGCGCATCAGCGCTTGGCCTCCCCGGCGTCGAGTCCCCTCGTCATCCGAACTGCTCCAGGAAACGGATGTCGTTGTCGTAGAAGAGTCTCAGGTCGGGCACCCCGTGCCGGAGCATCGCGATCCGCTCGATCCCCATTCCGAAGGCGAACCCCTGGATCCGCTCTGGGTCGTAGCCGTACTCGCGCACGTAGCCGAACACGTTCGGGTCGATCATTCCGGCGCCGAGGATCTCGATCCAGGACGTTCCCTTGCATATCGGGCACCGCTGACCGTCTGCGGTCACGCCGTCGACGCAGTTGAAGCACGACACGTCGACCTCGACGCTCGGCTCGGTGAACGGGAAGAAGTGCGGGCGCAGGCGCACCTTGCGCTCCTCGCCGAAGATCGCACGCGCGAACGCGAGCAGCGTGCCCTGGAGGTCCGCCATCGTCACGTCGTCGTCCACCGCCAGCCCCTCGATCTGGTGGAATTGGGGCGTGTGGGTCAGATCGGAGTCGCGGCGGTAGACGCGGCCGGGGACGATGATGTAGATCGGCGGGGGCTGGAGCTCCATCGCCCGGATCTGGACCGGCGAGGTATGGGTTCGCAGGACGACGTCGTCGTGCACGTAGAAGGTGTCGGTGTGATCGCGCGCGGGATGGGTGACGTCGTGGTTGAGCGCGTCGAAGTTGTAGTAGACGAGCTCCACCTCCGGGCCTTCGGCGACGTTGAATCCGAGGCCGATGAAGACGTCCTCGATCTCGCGCCGGGTGGCGGTCAGGAGGTGCAGGCGGCCGACCGCGGGCAGCGGGTCGCCCGGCAGCGTCACATCGACGCGATCCTGAGTCAGTCGTTCATCGAGCTCCTGGGCGACGAGCTCGCCGGCACGACGCTCGATCAGCGCCTCGAGCGCCTGGCGGGCTTGGTTGGCAGCCTTCCCCGTAGGCCCGCGCTGCTCGGGCGCAAGCTCAGCGACGCCGCGCAGGAGGTTGGGCAGGTCGGCCTTGCGCCCGAGATATCGGATCCGAACCTCCTCGAGCGCGGCAGCGCTCTCGGCGGCCGCGATCGCGGCCTGCGCCTGCTCCCTCAGCTCTCCGATCCGGTCGATCATGCGGCCGGCATCCTAGTCAGCTCATACAGCGCCACGGTGGCGGCCATCGCAGCGTTCAGCGAGTGGGTACGGATGGGGATGTGCGCCACGTGATCTGCGAGTGCCACCACCGCGTCCGGAAGGCCCTCTCGTTCGGCACCGATCAGCAGGGTTGTGGGTGGCGGTTCGCGCTTGGCACCTCCCTCGACCGCCGCCCGCCTGGCACCCCAAAGCTCCCCCAACGGCTCCCCCGCGCCGGCCACCAGCGCGATCGTCTCCCCTGGGAGCTCGCCAATCGCCATGGCGCGGGCGACCGGCACCGCGAAGATCGCCCCCATGCTCGCGCGTACCGCCTTGGGGCCGTAGGGATCCGCCGTCCCCGGTCCGAGCGCGACGCACGCAGCGCCGAAGGCCTGTGCGGAGCGCAGCACGGCGCCGACGTTGCCGGGGTCGCTCACCCCGTGCAGGTAGACGCACACTGGACCTACAGCCTCGGAGGCCCAGCGCTCCTCGTAGACGGCGAGCGTCCGGGTGCCCGAGGCGAGGCCCGAGACCGAGGCCAGCGTCGACGGCTCGATCTCGATCCCGGGCAGCCCGCTCCCGGCCGAGCAGAAGCGTTCGAGCGCGGGCCAGCCGGCCGCGTCGGCGGCGGCGAGCAGATCCTCACCCTCGGCCACGAAGCGGGCAGACCGCTCGCGCTCGCGGCGGCGCTGGCGGAGCTTGCGGACCTCCTTCAGTCGCTGGTTATGTTGGCTCGTGATCGTCATGGTCGGGGTAGGCTGTCGCTAGTCCAAGGAAAGGAAGAACTGCCATCGGACGACTCGCTCGGCTCTGTCTCACGTGCGCGCTCTTCGCGATCTTGTCCGCATGCGGGTCGAGCAGCTCGCATTCGACCACCACCACCGCTGCTCCCAGCCTCTCCCCCGCCACGAACGCCGGAGCGCTCACCAAGGCGCGCGTGGCCGCCGCCGTCTGCATGCGTGCCCAGGGGATCGACATCCCAGACCCGACGGCGGGAACCGGCGGCGTGCGACGGGCTCTGCTCACGCTTGCCGGGTATCCGACCGCCAAGGTCCAGTCGGCGGAGGAGGCCTGCGCGGCTCAGATCCACAAGGCGTTCCCGAACGCCGGTAACCTGACGCCGGCCGAGCGTTCCAAGCGGCTGCAGGAGGCCGAAGTGTTCTCGAGCTGCATGCGCTCGCACGGGATCGCCTACCCAGACCCGTCGACATTCGCCAGCGACCCCTCCGGCTACCTCCGCGCGATCGCTGCCATCGATACGAGCGGCCCCGCCGTGAAGTCCGCGGGCCTCGCATGCAAGGCGGTCGCGCTGAAGGACACCGGAAGCTGAGATGCGGTTGCGGGACTCGTGGGTCATCGAAAAGTAGGGCCTGTGCAGATCTGAGGTTCGAGCGTGTGAGTGATCGGAAACGAAAAAAGGCGCCCTCCTGTCTGGAGTAGCGCCCGGTGGCCATGCTGGTGGTCGGTCGAGTCGCTCAGCCGGCCGCCAGCGCCTCTCGGGCGCGGTCGGCAAAGCGTCGGAACGTGTCGGCGTCGCGGACGGCAATGTCCGCGAGGATCTTGCGGTCGAGCTCGACGCCGGCGAGCTGCAAGCCGTGCATGAACTGGGAGTAGGAGAGCCCGTTGATCCGCGCGGCCGCGTTGATCCGGGTAATCCACAGGCGGCGGAAGTCCCGCTTGCGGTTGCGCCGATCGCGGTAGCGGTACTGGTCGGCCTTGAGCAGGGCCTCCTTGGCTGCGCGGTAGTGCCTGCTCGCGTCTCCCCGGAAGCCCTTCGTGAGCTCAAGCGTCGCGCGCCGCTTCTTGCGCGCGTGAACCGAGCGCTTGACCCGGGTCATTTCTTCTTCGCTCCGAGCATCGTCTTAATCCGCGGCATGTCGTGCTTCGAGATCACCGCGGGTTCCGCGTGCCGCCGCTTGCGCTTCGGGGACTTCTTCTCGAGGATGTGGCTCGAGAACGCACTGCGTCCGCGCACCTTCCCGGTGGCGGTGAGCCTGAAGCGCTTCTTAGCGCCGGAATGGGTCTTCATCTTCGGCATCGGAACCGGTTAGTAAAGCAGAGCCGCGGTCAGGGACCGGCCTGCGGCGTGGCCGCGTGCCCGCGCTAGGCGGCCGCGTCGCCCGCCGCTGCGCCGCTGGCGGCAGGCGTCGGCGCGGCCTTCACCGCCGCGGCTGCCTCCGCCGCCGTCGACGCTTCCGCCTTCGCGCCGTCAACCTTCGCATAGGCTGAAGCCGCGTCGTCCGCAGTCGCGTCGTTGGCGCTTGCATCGTCCGCCGCTACGCCGTCCGCGGTCCCAGCCCGCGCGCTGACGTCGTCCGCTGGAGCCAGCGACGGCACCTGGACCTCCGCGCCAGAGCCGTTCTCGGCCTTCGCCCCGTCCGCGCCCGACTTGCCCTTCTCGTCGGCCAGCACCGTCTTCGACGGCGCCAGCAGCATCGTCATGTTGCGTCCGTCCTGAATCGGCGACTGCTCGATCACGGCGATGTCGGAGAGCTCGGACGCCAGCCGATCGAGGAGCGCGGTGCCGCGCTCGGGATGGGTCACCTCGCGGCCACGAAACATGATCGTGATCTTGACCTTGTCGTGGCCGCGCAGGAAACGGGTCACGTGGCCCTTCTTGGTGTCGTAATCGTTCTGCGCGATCTTCGGACGGAACTTGATCTCGCGGATCGTGATCTGCTGCTGGTGCTTACGTGCGGCCTTCTGCTTCTGCGCCTGCTCGTACTTGTACTTCGAGTAGTCGAGCACGCGGCACACGGGCGGGCGGGCGTCGGGCGCCACCTCGACGAGATCGAGATCGCGCTCCTGCGCATAGCTGAGCGCGTCAGCGGTCTTGACGACGCCGATCTGTTTTCCGTCCTCGCCGACGAGTCTGACCTCGGGCACGCGAATACGGTCGTTGATGCGAGTCGTATCCCTGTCCGGCGGACGCCGGTCGAACCTACGAGGGACCGGCACTAGCTGCGATGTCGACGCTGCGTCAAGCGACGCCAGGCCGTGTGTGGTTAAGCACTTGGATCAACATAACCGAGTATAGCGGCGCCTCATCGCGCTGAGCGATTTGTCGTGTGCGCGCGAAGGCGCTCGATCAACGCCTCGACCGTCAGCGATCCCGAATCGCCGTGCCGGTGCTCCCGAAGGGCGACCTCGCCGGCCTCGCGCTCGCGGTCGCCGACGACGAGCATGTAAGGAATCTTGCGGAGCTCGGCATCGCGGATCTTGCGGCCGACCGACTCAACCCGCTCGTCGAGCTCGGCCCTCACGCCGCCGTCATGCAGGCGCGCGAGGACGTCGATGCCGTAGTCATTGTGGCGATCGGCGATCGGCAGCACGATCGCCTGGACCGGGGCGAGCCAGACGGGCAGCTCGCCCTCGAGGTGCTCGAGCAGGATCCCGATGAAGCGCTCGTAAGAGCCCATGATCGCGCGATGGATCATCACCGGGCGGTGCTCGGAGTTGTCCGCACCGGTGAACGTCAGGTGGAAGCGCTCGGGGAAGTTGTAGTCGAGCTGGACCGTGCCGAGCTGCCACGAGCGTCCGAGCGAATCCGTCATGTGCAGGTCGATCTTCGGGCCATAGAAGGCGCCCTCGCTGGGCTGCAGTTCGTATGGGAGACCGCGGCTGTCGAGCGCCTGTTGGAGCGCCGCCTCGGATCGGTCCCACAGCGCGTCGTCCCCGATGCGCACCGCCGGACGGGTCGACAGCTCGATTCGCACATCGAGACCGAAGATCTCGTACGTGGAGAAGGCGAACTCGAGGCAGGCCGCGACCTCCTGCTGGATCTGTTCCTCGGTGCAGAAGATGTGCGCGTCGTCCTGGGCGAAGTGACGCACGCGGAGCAGGCCGTGCAGGGTGCCGCTTGGTTCGTTGCGGTGCAGCAGGCCCGGCTCCGAGTAGCGGACCGGGAGGTCGCGGTAGGAGTGGCGAGTTAGCGAGTAGAGCTGGCAGTGGCCGGGGCAGTTCATCGGCTTGATCGCCATCGTCCGGCCTTCCGACTCCGTGACGAACATGTGCTCGCGGTATTTGTCCCAGTGCCCGGACGTGACCCACAACGAGCTGTCGTACAGCTGCGGCGTCTTGACCTCCGTGTAGCCGCGCGCGAGCCCCATCTCACGGCTCAGCGCAACGAGCTCGTTGTAGACGCGCGTGCCGGCCGGCAGCCAGAATGCCGCGCCGGGCGAGACCTCAGAGAACGTGAACAGCCCGAGCTGGGGTCCGAGCCGGCGGTGGTCGTTGGCGCGCGCCCGGTCGAGCCGCTCGAGGTACTCGTCGAGGTCGCGCGCGGAGAAGAACGCGGTGCCGTAGATACGCGTGAGCATCGGGTTGCGTGCGTCGCCGCGCCAGTAGGCACCCGCCACCGACTGGAGCTTGAATGACTTGATCCGCTTCGTGCTCGGCGCGTGCGGTCCCCGGCAGAGATCGGTGAAAGGCCCGTTGGTGTAGAGCGAGACCGTCTCGAGCGGGTGGGCGGGGTCGCCATCCCGAACGAGATCCTCGATCAGCTTCACCTTGTAGTCCTGGCCTTCGGCGGTGAAGCGCTCGAGCGCCTCGCCGACGCTGACCTCCCGGCGGACGAACGGCTCATCCGCGTTGATGTGCTCACGCATCCGCGCCTCGATGCGCTCGAAGTCCGCGTCGGACACGGAGACGCCGTCTGGGAACTGGAAGTCGTAATAGAAGCCGTCCTCGATCGGCGGCCCGATCGAGATCTTGACCCCCGGGTAGAGCTCCATCACCGCGGTCGCAAGCACGTGTGCGGCGTCGTGGCGAATCAGCGCCAGTGCAGCCGCCCCGCTCTTCTGCGTGATCACCTCGAGCCGTCCACCGTCGGGTGGCAGAGGACGCGCGAGGTCGCGCACCTCGCCGTCGATCGCGACGGCGAGTGCCGCGCGCGCGAGCCCCGGTCCGATCGCCGCGGCGGCGTCGGCGCCGGTGGCGTCGCGGGGCAAGGCGAGAACTGTGCCGTCGGGGAGCTCGTAGTCCATCGGGCAGTGGATGCTAGGCGAGCCGCCAGCCGCTGGTACATTTGGCGCTCCCGGACGATTAGCTCAGCTGGGAGAGCGCTGCCTCGACAAGGCAGAGGTCGCTGGTTCGAGCCCAGCATCGTCCATTCCCGCTGCTACTGGGACGAGCCGGCGCTCCAGGTTAAAGACTGCGAGCCAACGAGCGGGCCGTCGTAGCAGCGGGCTACGCGGCAGACATATCAGGGCGCCCGACGACGTCGTGCCACGTAGACGGCCCGAACAGCGCTGCGTCGGCTCCTCAGCGCATCTCCTCGGCCAACAATGCGGATCGTCAGTGGGCGAGTAGGCTTCAAGCGCCAGGACCCGTTGACTCATCAACTATAGTCTTCCGGATGGCCACCAAGAGCTTCAACGGATTGCAGGGATCTTCCCTCGAGGCGTGGCGGAGCTACCTCCAGAGCCAGCGGTCGATCCTGCGTGAGCTGGATGCCGATCTCGTCGCCGGTCACGGGCTGACCGCTCGGGACTATGAGGTCCTGCTGTATCTCGCCCAGGCTCCAGACTGCAAGCTCCCGATGTCGGCGCTGGCGGAGAGCACGATGCTCACCCGCTCGGGGGTGACGCGACTGATCGACGGACTCGTCACCGGGCGACTGATCGAACGCGACTCCTGCCCCAGCGACGCACGGGTCTCCTACGCGCGCCTGACCGATGCAGGGCTCGCGAAGCTGCGCGACGCCGGCCAGACGCACATTGCAGGCATCCGACGGCTGTTCCTCGAGCACTTCAGTGCCGAGGAGATCGAGCAGCTCGCGCAGCTCCTCGGGAGGCTTCCCGGAGCGCCCGGCGCGGGCACCTGCTCGGTCGACTGAACCTCGCCGCTGACGCTCCGGCACTCACAGCGGCGACCGTTACCTAGCGCGACGATGGCGATCCGCCCCGACAGCAAATCTACACCGTCCGCTCGACCTCGCCGTGCGCCCCCTCGCGCGTTGATGCTAGCGGCGCTGCTGACGCTAGGCTAAGAGACCCGGCGACGTGGCGGAGTGGCTACGCAGCGGCCTGCAAAGCCGTCTACACCGGTTCGATTCCGGTCGTCGCCTCTGAGTGCATGCCCTCCGCCTGTAGCCAGGTCAGCCTCGACGAGCGCACGTCCCAGACCGCTACCGCGCGGCCTATAAGTCGGTCAGGTTGCGTCCGACGAACTCGATCGAACTGGTCCAGGCTTGTTCAACCTCACCGGTGTCCCGGTTGCGATACCACGACGGGCCCCAGTCCCTCCCGCTCCATTCCCACGCGACCTGCCGGCCTTTCTGGAAATGAGTCCTCGTCGTCGGGAACACGCGGAAGGACACGCTCCCGTCCGGTGAAACGGTTTGCAGTCGTACCCCGTGAACATCCGTGCGCAGTTCGCTGCATCGGGAATCGGCGAACACCGGCAGCGCGGGATCATTGACATAGTTCTTCTCGGTCGCGGTTCGCTGCAGGGCCTCATACACCGTGAGTCCCGAATCGATCGCGCTGAGAACCTCGCGGTCGGTTGCGGAGCCGCCGTGAACGACCTTGTTACGCACCTGCCAGAAATCGCCGACAGCCGCTCGCAAGGAGTCTGGGAGCGGCATCGACTCCACCTGATGACGCGCATCTCGCTGGTCCGATCCCCAGCCTGTGGTGGCGGACAGCAGTCGAATCCGGTGCTCGAGATTGCCCGACAATGCAATCAGCGCAACCTCCGGCGACTTGGAGGCTTCCTCGAGAACGTGTCGCCGATGCTGATCGAACTCGTGGAGGTCGGCCGAGTCAACCGACCCATGAGCGGTCGGATTCTTGACCGGACTGGCTCCCTGCCGTACGAGTCGGTTGAAGTCGTCGCTCAGGGCAAGCCCTTCGCCCAAGGCGCCGCCACGAGACCTCCGGGCCATGAGGCTTCGAATTGAGGATCGAAAGACATAGATGAAGACCAGGGCGACGATCAGCCAGGCCACTGCCTGAACCAGATCCGCAAGCCCGTCGACGCTGACGACACCGGGAACGGTCCTCAGAGCCTCGCCCACCCTCATAATCGATATATGCAGCAGCACGGATGGAGAAATGTAGCCGTCGGGGACATCCGGTAGTCGGAAAATGATCGAGCTGATCGTGTCCACCGAAGCGCTGGAGCATGTCTACGATCGCATCGATCGGGCGTCTGTCGGATCGGACAGACGCGATCTGGTCCGACCGACCGGCCGCTGACGTGGGCCGGACCGACGAGAAGATCGTGGTCGTGACCGGCGCGGCGGGGGGCCAAGGCGCAGCCGAGGCGCGGGCACTCGCGGCCGAGGGAGCGACGGTGATCGCGACCGATCTCCACCTCCCTGAACTGGAGCCCCCGATCACGTGCCGCGAGCTCGACGTCACCGTGCAGGAGGCATGGAGCGAGCTCGGAGCTTGGATCGAGGCTCGTCACGGCCGCGTGGACGGCCTCGTGAACAACGCCGGCATCCCTATGCGTCTGCGACTCGCCGAGATTACGCTGGCCGACCTCGAACGCGTGATGGCGGTCAACCTGAACGGGCCTCTCCTGGGCATCCAGGCGCTGTCACCGCTGATGGAGCAGGGCGGCTCGATCGTCAACGTGAGCTCGGTCGCGGGACTCCTCGGCTTCCACGCCGTCGGGTACACGATCAGCAAGTGGGGCGTACGAGCACTGTCGCGCGTCGCGAGCCTCGAACTGGGTCCGCGCGGGATTCGTGTCAACGCCATCTTCCCCGGCTACATCGAGACGCCCATGACCGCCTCCGCCCCGGAGGCGTTCCGGCAAGCGAACGTCGACGTCACGCCGCTGGGACGAGTCGGTCAGACCGAAGAGGTGGCGCCCCTGGTCGTGTTCTTGATCTCCGACGAAGCGTCGTTCATCAGCGGCGCCGAGATCGCGGTGGACGGCGGGCAGAGCGCGCACGGCGGGGCGAAGAGCCTATCGGACGCGGTCCGTTCACCATCTTCTTCGACCCCGTAAGCACGAGAGGAGCAACGATGCCTCAGATCGAAACGGTGCGAGGCCAAGTCGAGGTCACCGAGCTTGGCCCGACGCTCATGCACGAGCACATCTTCATCATGCAGCCTGAAGCCCTCCAGAACTGGGGTCATGCGTTCGGGCCGTGTTACTGGAACGAGCGCGAGCGAATCGACGACGCGATCGCCAAGCTCACGCGGTTGCGCGAGGCCGGCATCCAGACGATCGTCGATCCCACCGTCCCGGGACTCGGACGCTTTATCCCGCGGATCCAGACCCTCAACCGGGCGGTCGACCTCAACATCATCGTCGCTACTGGTGTCTACGCCTTCCTCGAGTTGCCCAATTTCCTCGCAAATCGGGGCGTCGATGCAATCGCCGAGCTGTTCGTCCGCGAGATCAGAGACGGAATCGACGACACGGGCGTGAAGGCTGCGTTCCTGAAGTGTGCGGTGGAGAAGCACGGGATCATCGGCGATGTGCCGCGAATCCTCGCCGCGATCGCCGCGGCCAGCAATGAGACCGAAACCCCGATCATGGTCCACACCAACGCGACGAAGCGAACCGGCCTCGACGCGCTCGAGGCGCTGACCGAGGACGGTGTGGACCCCTCGCGGGTCGTGATTGCCCATGCGGGCGACAGCAACGACCTCGGCTACCTGCGGACGATCGCGGACACGGGTGCGAGCCTCGGTTGCGACCGCTTCGGGATCGACCACTTCAATCCGATGGCCGAGCGCATCAAGACGCTGCTCGCGCTCCTCGCAGAGGGCTACGGCGACCGCATCCATCTCTCACACGACGCCTCCTGCTTCTACGACTTCATGGTCGGCGACCCCGTCTTCGCCAACGAGAATCCGGACTATCTGCTGATCTCCAAGCACGTCGTGCCGGCGCTGCTCGAGGCAGGGGCGAGCCACGAGCACATCGCGCAGATGATGATCGAGAACCCGCAGCGGTTCTTCGCCGGCGCCACCACCCCGGCACCCGAGCCAGTGCACGCTCCGGCACCAATCGACGACACGGTCTCAACCAACGTCTGACTGCGATCAGGACCCGTTCGCCAGTCACGACAGCGTCCGAGGCGACCGCGGCGCGGCCGGAGCCTGATCCACCGACTGCGGGCTATACTCGGCCGCGTTCGCGGCTGTAGCTCAGTTGGCTAGAGCGTCTGCTTGCCATGCAGAAGGTCGAGGGTTCGAGTCCCTTCAGCCGCTTGACAGAAAGCCCCGCTCAAGCGGGGCTTTTTGATGCCACATTCGGAGCCAGCCAGCAGCGGGGCGGGCATTTTCCGAGCCTCACTACGAACTCACTACGAGAATTCCCCGCTGCGAGCGGCGCCGCTGGGGGCTTCCGCGAGTCCGGCGACCACGGGGCCAGGCGCTCGTTCCGAGATCCGGGGGTCTGGGATAGGCGAAGGGACGAAGGCGCTGCGCCTCAGGGGGCGGCGTCGCGAACGCGCACGCTGCGCGTTCTTACCGGGCCGGGCGGCGCTGCGTGGGCTGGGAGCTCCCCGCTGCTGACATCGCCGTTGTAGATCGCGCGCGCTTCGGCAAGCGTGCATCCGAGCAGCTCCTCGAGGGTCTCAACCGAGCCCTTGCCCATGTCGAGCACCTGCTGATACACGGCGAGCGTCAGCGTCGCGTCGGTGTGACCCATCAGGTACATGGCGCGCCGCGGGGGTACGTCGCAAACCGCGAGGATCGAGGCGAACGAGCGCCGCAGCGAGTGCGGGGTCATCTGCGAGATCGGCAGGCGGCCGTCGGTGTCAAGCAACTCGTTAGCCCGGATTCGGATCGGCGCGAGTATCCGCGCACGTACGTTGTCGGGATCCTGACGGGTGCGATTCCGCGTGGGGAAGGCCGGCTCGCTCGGACCGCTCGGGTATTGCTTTCGGTGCTCGCCCAGTCGCCGGTGCAACGCTGGCACGATCGGAATGCTTCGCTCGCCGGCGTCGGTCTTCGTGGCAGACCTGGGGATGCGCACGCGCCCGCCGGCGAGGTCGAGATACGGGCCGTCCAAGCCGCACAGCTCCGAGATGCGCGGACCGGCGAGGACCAATGTCTCGACGATCACGCGACGGGGCACGTCGTTGCGGTTGCGAGCCTCCGGCTCTCCGTTCCAGAGCTCTCCGCGTCGTACCTTGCGCACCAGCGTGTCTGAGACACCAAGCTCGCGTGCCAGCGACAGCGCGGAGCGGGTTGAGCTCCGTATCAGCTCCACGCTCTCCAGCGTGAGCCCGCGGTGATCGGCCTCGATCAGATCCGCCGCGCGAAGGACCGCAGCTATCTGCTCGATTTCCAGAAACGAGCGCCGAGGCCGCTCGGACTTCGGAGCGGCGGCCTTCAATGCCGGGACCTCTGTCGCGAGCACTCCGCGTCTTTTGGCGTCGCGAAGCACGCGCTCCGCCGTGTCGAGCACCTTCCGAATCGATCCGTTGGACACCGCTCGTCGTCGGGCCTGATAGCTCCGGCCGCTGCGGGTGCTGACGGTGCGCATCAGAGGCGCACCCTCCGCGGTGGCCCGCTCGAGCGCCGCGCGCTCCTCGCAGAGTTCCACCACGAGCTCGTCGGCAAGGCCGAAGTCGATACGGTCGATGGGCACGGGCCCGAACCTGTTGATCACAACCGACAGGCGCCACTCGAGGTCGCGGATCGTCTTTGAGGCGCCTTCAGGGTCCCCGGCCCTGACCTTGCGGCGGTGCAGCCACTCCGACGCCTCTACCTGAAACGTCGGTGTTGCCTCGATCGCCATGTCGAGCTCCGACTCGGCCGGTGGAGGGGTCCACTCACCGCGATTGACCTTCTCCATCAGGAAGCGCTGCTCCTCGGCGGCGCGTTCGTCGTCCCAGCCGTCCCACTCGCCCCCGAGGTGCACGTAGACCTGCTGGTTGCGGTAGGAGAAAGCGACTCCGTAGCTGATGCCCTGCTCAGTCCTTTGGCGCCTCAGCGTGCCGCTTCGCCGACGCCCCATCAGCGCCATCCCCCGCACGGGCCACGAGTGTCCACCGCGTCTACACCGTGGCTGTCGAGTCCACGGACCATGCAAGACGACTCAACGGGCGATCGTGAGTGAGGCACCGAAGCATCGTACGGTCCGCGCTCATCGGCTGGACCTACCTTGAATCAGGGGCACGCCTGCGGGCACAACCTTGCCTCTTGGCCGTCCCCGCCGGCGCTTTGGCGCGCCGCCGTTCGTTGGCTGAGTGTCCTGCCGACTGGCCGCCAGCGCCTCGCGTGCCCGCTCGACATCAAAGCGCAGCCGAGCTCGGGGCCCGTCCCCCAGCCGCACGCCTCCCAGCCGCTCGGCATTGGCGTAGACCCAGTCGCGGGCGACGCCGAGCTCCTCGGCCAAGCCCCGAGCGTCGACAAGGCCCACCTTCGGACGTGTCGAGGCCACGAGCTCAGCTATGTGCTCTGCTACGGCCTCGATCTCCTCGACGTCTGAAGCCCCGACCCGCCCACGGCGCGTCGCAAAGAGTTCGATCTCCCTCGCGACAACGAGAGCGACATGTGACGAGGCTCGGACTGCACCGGATCTTGTCGTCTCTGTCCGCATGCTGGCTCTGCTTCCAGATACCGGACTTGCGGCTCGAAACCTCGCTCCATGCGAGGTTCTGGCCGGGCCGCGGAATTGGAGTCGGACGGCACTCGAACGTGCGCGCTGGCACGACGTTCGGGTCACGTCGATCCGTCTCCGGCGCATGCAACGCTTTGGAGTCCATGCTGGAGCCCTGTGTTGAACCAACAAGCGTTCTCGACGCGGTCATGCGTCGGCAGTCCGGTGTCGACGCTGTTCTGTTGCTGGGTGCTGGCGCGTCGGTGAAGTCCGGCGTACCGCTAGCCGGCGATCTGGTCGCCATGGCTGCCGCGTGGAGCTGGTGCCAGCGCAACGACCGCTCATTTAAGGACCCCCGCCTCACGCGCAGCGACTGGTATCCATGGCTCGAGCGCCAAGGCTGGTTCGACCCGCATGCGCCGCTGACCGACCAGTACCCCATTGCGGTTGAGCGGCTGCTACAGCCCCGTGAGAGCCGCCGCGCGTTCTTCCTACATGTCCTCGCGCGCGCGCGGGTTCCGAGCGTCGGCTACGAGGCGCTCGCGCGGCTTGTAGCGGCCGGGGCAATCAAGCAGCTGCTCACCACCAATTTCGATGATCTACCGATCCGCGCATGTCAGGCCGACTCGACCGTCTCGTACGTCGAGGTGATCAGGCGACCGGCCGATCTGCATCTGTTTTCGCTGGCTCCGCGCTTTCCGCAGGTCGTGCAGCTGCACGGTTCGGTCGAACACTATGAGGATCGGAATCTCGAGGCCGAGACCCGAACGCTGGACGGGCAGATGCGTGAGGCGGTGCTGCCGCTCCTGCGCGACCACCCGCTGGTGATCGTCGGCTACCGAGGCGCCGAGCCGTCGATCATGCAGGACCTGCTGCTACGCGGCGTCGATCAGGTCAACGGCTTCCGGCACGGCGTCTACTGGTGCCTGCTCCGCGACGAAGAGCCGGGGCCGCTCGTGGTGGAACTCGCCGAACGCCTCAACGGGAACTTCATGTTCGTCGAGATAGCAGGATTTGACGAGGCGATGGTCAGCTGGGCAGGCGACTTGCGGCCCGAGCCCGCACCACAGCTTTCTGACTCCGCGCAGGAGCCGCCCCTCGCGGACCTGCGTCCGGTCTCGTTGAGCACCGCCGCGCTCGACCGCGAGATGCTGCTCGATCGGCTGCGCGCGTACGCCAGCCGCATGGCGATGCCCGACCCTGGCGTCGATGACGCCCGGCTTGAGGCTCAGCTGGAGGGCATGCGGCTATTGCGCCGCCGGGACGACGGGAGCGCTGCGCTGACTCGCGCGGCCCAGATCCTGTTCGCGGCCACCGACGAGGTCCGCTTCGAGATTCGCGCCGGAGACGTGTTTCTCGCAGTGGCCGGCAACGCGTTTAAGGTCCTGGACACGGTGCTAGAGGCTCTCGAGGAGCTGAACGAGCCTTACCGCCTGAAGGGCGGCACGTCGGAGGACGTGCGGCGCTTTGACCCTCGTGCCGTCAAGGAGCTCGTGGTCAATGCGCTGGCTCACCGTGACTACGACATCGACGTCCCTGTACGGATCCGCATGTCTGTGCGCGAGCTGACCGTAGTCTCGCCTGGCGGACTGATGGCAGGACTGCGCGCTGATCTACTGGGCGAACCAGGGCAGCGCGCATACCGCAATCCGGTGCTGGCCGATGTGCTGTACGGCACCGGCACCATGGACAAGCGCGGCTCGGGACTACCCGACGTGCGGCGTTGGGCGCGCCAGGCCGGCGGCGACGCCAGCTTCGGGACCACCGAGGACAGCCGCTCGTTCGTCGCGTCGCTGTTCGCCCGCGACTTGGACCCGGACCCGGTGACGGGCACCGCGTCGCCCGAGCAGGTCGAACATTTCACGGTCAACGCGCTACCCGTCGAGCTGCGTGGCCCCGTGTTCCGAGCTCCATCAGCCGTGCGTGAGCGACGTGACGTGTTCGACGGGCTTCCGGATGACGAGGTGGCTCCCGGATTCGCGTTCGACGCAGGAAGGCTGCTCACGTTCGTCGACCCATCGACCCCGGGGTCGCCGTTTGCTTCGCACCTGCGAGGTGACGTCGAGCGAGTCGCCGTCGCCGAGTTGCTGGGTAGCGCGGAGAGCGAGCGAATACTGGCTCAGCTTCTGAACTCGTCGCTTCTGAGCTGGGCTCGCCAGAGCGGGCTCCACAGCGACGCCCGGGCAATGAGGCTGTGGTTTCCGCGAGGCGATGAAGGGGCGCGGGCCGTCGTGTATCGAGCGCGGATTAGGGAGGCGCGCCGAACGGTGACCCGCCCCAAGCTGTCGCAGGCGAGCGGCGCGGTCCGCTACTGGGAGCACGAAGCGGTCAGGGTGCGCTTCCGGCGCTACGGCGACGCATGGGTACTGCACCTCGTCCCGACAATGGTCTTCACCACCGACGGTGAGCGTGACCTTCTGCGCGGCCCTCGAGTGGGCCCGCTCGCCACGCGTCGGCTAGCCCGCGACTACAACCCGCAGGTGCACAACGACATCTACTTCTGGCGCTGGGTGCTTGTAAACGGCGATGAGGCGTTGGACCTCGGAGAAGGCGCAGTCCGCGTTGGCTCCCGATTCCTGACGCGCGACGTCGTAGACGCTCCGCCGGCCACCGGAGGCCTGGGCGCCGATCCTGAAGACGACAGCACCGAGCCCGATGTGAGTGCCGAGATCGCCGAGCTGGCAGCCCAGCAGGCCGAGCACGCGTCATGACCGTTCTTCTGGAACTCGCACACGAAGACGAGCCGATGCTGCAGTTCGGCGGTGAGCACAATGCCCGCACGCCGAAGGAGGGGCTCCTCGCAGGAGGCCCCTATGACCTGCGCCTCGGCAATGCCCACCGCACTGCGGTGCGCCTAGCACTCATCGGGCCCGCCGACGCGGTCAAGGCCATGCGGAGCTTCCTGGTGCGCCTGCGCGACGGAATCAGTGCCGAGAAGGCGAACCTCACGCTCTTCCCGGCGTTCCCCGGCTTCGAGGCGGCGTTTCGCGCCACGCTCGACATGCGCGCCACCGCTGACATTGTGCTCGACGGGCATACGTACCGGACCGCGCTCGGCCGCCAGCCCCGTGAGGCATTCATCGCGCTCGTCGACCTTTACGGCAACGCCATCGATGAACTCGCACACCGGGACCTGTCCATCGACGTGGCGATCTGCTGCCTACCCAAGGAGCTCCGCGCTAAGTGCGCCACGGTCGACTCGCGACTGCCACAGGCCCAGGTCCGTGCGTTGCGTGAGCAGCAGCGCGCCCGCGATAGCGGCCAGGAACCGCTCTTCGACGCTCTGGGGCCCGGTGGCGAGCCCTTGACACTCGAAGGGGCGGCCGACCCGACTCCCGAAGACCTGTTGCGCCGTAACTTCCGCAGTGCCCTGAAGGCTCGCGCGATGGAGGCCAAGCTGCCGATCCAGCTCGCGACCGAGCACCTCTGGGAGGACCGTCGCGACAATGAAGATGCCGCGACACGCGGCTGGAACGTCGCCGTGGCGCTGTTCTACAAGTCTGGCGGCATCCCATGGCGCGCCGACATGAAGTTAGACGAGGCGTGCTTCGTCGGCGTGTCTTTTCATCACCTGCGAACCCAGAATCAGCACGTCGTGTACTCGAGCCTGGCGCAGGCGTTCTCGTCGGACGGAGAGGGGTTCGCGCTGCGCGGCGAGGCCGTGCCGTATGACGAGCGCACCCGCCAGCCGTACCTGACCGCTGATAAGGCACGGTCGCTTCTCGCCACGGTTCTGGCCGCCTACCGCGACCGCGCGGGGAGGGACCCAGTGCGGATCGTCGTCCATAAGACCACCCGATTCTCAGAGGCCGAGCGCGACGGCATCGCGCAGGCGTTGATCTCCGTCCCCAGCGTTCAGCTCATCACCGTACGCTCGCGTCACGAGTTTCGGCTGCTGCGTCAAGGGACGTATCCGCCTCACCGCGGCACGCTGTGCCGGATGGCCGACGCCGCCTACCTGTTCACGGTGGGTTACCAGCCGCAGCACCTAACCTACCCCGGCCCGCACATCCCTGTACCGCTGGAACTGGTCGGGGTGGCGGGCGACGACGTCGAGCAGGTCGCCGGCGACCTGCTGTGTCTGACGAAGATGAACTGGAACTCGGCTCGCTCAGCAGCTGGCCTTCCGATCACCCTGTCGTTTGCTCGCAAGGTCGGCGGCATCATGGCGGAGTTGCCTCCGGGCGTCGCCCCGCACCCATCCTTCCGCTTCTACATGTAGCTCGCGGTTTCGCCGCGCGGGGGTTGCTGGCTCGGCGCTCAACGTCCGGGAGCAGCCCGGTCGTCATTGCCGCCTTATAGCGAGGCTTGTGCGCGCGTGCCCGCTACTTGCTCTGCGTGGACGTCGACCGAGAGCGGTGGTGGTGATGGACATGCGTCGCGCGCTCGAAGCCGCTACGGCGACGACGGAACTTGAGCTGCGTCGCGCGTACCGCCGGGCCGTTGCGCACGGTGCGACTAACACGGGATGCATGCCAGACCGCGAGCGTGCCTACAGCGCGCTGCGCTTGCTGACGCTGGCGACGTTGCGGATGCCGGATCTCGCACTGTGCGCCTATGTGGCGGCCACATTCGACGACGACGGTGATGCCGGCCCTCTTCCGCGAGCGCTGGTCGAGGTAGTGAGCGACGTCGTGGCGGGCGCGCTGAGGCTGGCGGACCGGGCGCTCGAGCTCCACGGGCAGAGCCTTGGGTACGGAACCGCCGTGTGGATCGGCCGGGCGCTTGAACGCGCCGGCCGCGAGTTGGATCAGCAGGCGCAGGCCGGCGATGGCGACATCCCGTTTTCGGTCGAGCAGGTCCGCCTGGCGACGGTCGCGCTCACGCGCGCAACCGCGGCGACGGCGACCGACCCGATGCTCGTTCCGGTGGAGGCGGCGAACGGTTTGGGGCATCTCCTTGCCGTCTATCTGATCGCGAGCGCTGCCGCCAGATGATGGGGCGGCTGCTGAACGCCGTGGACCGTTCGCCGGAGTCGGCGCGGCGCGGCGCGGTGATCCTTGTGCCGCTGCTGCTGTTCGGGATGCTCGTTGCAGCGTTCGCGCTCGCGCCGGCCGAGGGCGGGGGTTCCGCGAGCCGGTCGCGGGCCTCCGATCGCTTGCTTCCGGCGACCACGGGGAACGTGCCGGCGCCGGCGGCGCCCGTCCCGCCGAGCTTGCCGCAATACGCGGTGCCGCGCGCGAGAGCCTCCGGGCCGGTGGTCGACCCCGATCGCCCGCTGCCGAACGCGAAGCCGGTGCGCGAGATGCTCGCCACCGCCCGCAGTTTCACGAACGCATACCTGCTCTACGAGATCGGGCGGCTGCCGCGCCCCGTGCGCCGCGCGATCGACCGGACATGCAGCGCGGCGTTCGCGCGATACCTGCTCGCCCGTCCGGCGCATCTCGGCGGGCTGTATGCGGCGCACCCTCGAGACGTCGAGATCGACGGCGTCGTGAGTGTGAGCTTCGTTGGCGGGACGAGCGTCGAGGTCAGCTACGTCGCTGACCAGAACAGCGCCGACACCGGCGCGTTCCTCGTGAAACTAGCCCGAGCTCGCGGGAGGTGGCTGGTCGCGGGAGTGGGGCTGTGAGGAACCGGTGCGGCGACTGTGGCTGACGGCGCTCGCGCTCACGATCGTCATCCCGCTGCTGGCGGTGATGCTGACACTGGTCGCGGTCGGCGAGTCCCAGGCGCAGTGCGGCGGCGCGTTCGGCGCAGCCCAGCCGGTCGGCGGCGTTCCCGCAGCGTTGGTCCCCCTCTTCCAGGGGGCTGCCGCCCGCTACCAGCTCGGACCGCATGGCGCGTCGATCCTCGCCGCGATCAACTACGTCGAGTCGACCTTCGGCCAGTCGAATCTGCCCGGTGTTCACTCTGGTGCCAACTACGCCGGGGCCGAGGGCCCGATGCAGTTCGAGCCCGGCACATGGCAGACCGAGGCGGTGAACGCGCCCAGCGACCCGGCCGGCCAGCCGCCGAACGTGTACGACGAGGCGGACGCCGTCTACAGCGGGGCGCATTACCTCCACGACCTCGGGATGACGCCAAGCACGTCCACCTGGCCGGGTGCGATCTTCGGGTACAACCACTCGGTCGCGTACGTCCAGGAGGTTCTCGCGCGCGCAAGCAGCTACTACGCCCAGGGCATGGCGACGCAGAGCACCGGCGGCTTGGGCGTGCCGGTAACCCAGACCGGACCGATCCGGGTTCCCCCGGCAACCGGCGATCCGGCCGGGCCCGCGGCGCTCGCGCAGGGTCGGCCGACGTTCGTCGCGGCGACCGTGTTCTCGGACGCCACGGGAGCGTGGGGCGACAACCTGGCGCTCAACAGCGACAGCTATGCCGAGCTCTCGCCGGGTCTGTCGGGCGCTCAGGTGACCAAGCAGACAGCGAACATGCTCGGCGACCTGCCGTACATGACGCCGCTGCAAGTTGTAAACCCGGCGAACGGGCGCACGGTGATCCTCTACAAGCGCGACGTCGGGGCCGGCCAGCCGCTGTCGCACACGTTGCAGGGCTACCACTACCGGATCGACCTGACCGTGGCTGCCGAGACAGAGCTTGGGTTGACCGGGTCAGCGGTGGTTCAAGTCACCCGGCTTTCCGGCCCGGTGAACGGGCCCGGCGGCGCCCAGGCGTGCGCCACCGCGATCGCGCCTGGCGGGTATGCGAACCCGTTCGCACACGCCACGGGGCTCGTCGCGAAGCGCATCGATCAGGGAGTCGACTACGACGGCGCCGGCCCGATCGCGGCGATCGGGAACGCCACGATCACGCATATCTCGACCGCGGCCGCGATGGGCTGGCCCGGCTACTACTACGTCGCCTACCAGCTCACCCAGGGCAGCTGGGTCTACGTCGCCGAGGACATCACCCCAGTCCCCGGGCTGCACGTCGGCGAACAGGTGCGCGCCGGACAGCCGATCGCCACCTTCGCCTTCCCGCAGCCCGACGGGATCGAAACCGGCTGGGCGCAGCCCGATGCCGCCAACCCGCAGCCGATCGCCAAGATCGACGGGGGCTACGTCGAAGGGCAGCGAACCGCCGCCGGCGACAACTTCAGCGCGCTGCTTGCCGCGACGGGCGCCCCCGCCGGCCTTGTCGAAGGCAGACCGACCGTGGGCCACTACCCATGACGGTTACGGGCGTTGAGAGACCTTTGCGGGGCGGCGAGAGCGGGATCGACGAGCTGACCACGGCCACGTCGGCTTCGTTCACTCCGCGCGCGAGCTATGGCTCTGGCGACATCCGGTTGCCCGGACTGGGGGTCTACCGGTGACGATCCACGGGCGTCATCTAGGCAGCCCTGGAGATCATTTCCTGGGCGAGCTTGTCACGGGCGCGCCGCAGCGCGAGCGAGACCGCCTTGGGCGTGACGCCTTGCGCCTCGGCGAGCTCGCGGTGCGAGCGGCCGTTGAGCGTCCCGGACAGCGCGATCCGCTCCTTGTGCGTCAGGACGGTCAGCCCGGCGCATACGGCGGCGAGCTGCTCGCGCGCGAGGACGGTCACCTCGGGTTGCGCCAGCCGGCTCGGCACCTCGATGCAGCAGGGCAAACCGTCCTCGGAACCCGCCATGCCGATTGGAGCGGCGTGCAGAGAGAGGGCGCAGCTGAGCAGCTTGTGCTTCTCCGCGCCGGCGGTGTTCAGCGCCTTGATGGCCCGGTTTCTCACGCAGGTGGCGGCGAATGCCGGGAACGGTCCACGATCGGTCCGCCAGCCCCGGATCGCGGCGAGCAGCTCCAACCGGAGCTCCTGAGCGATGTCGTCGCGGTCGGCGCGGGCGGGCAATCGCAGGCGTCTGAGCGTGGCTCGGACGAGCGGTTCGTAGCGGCGCAACAGCTCCTCCTGCGCGTACTGGTTCTCGTGCTGCGCCGCGGCCAGCAGCGCGCCCTCGTGGAGGGAGGCAGCGGGGCCTCGAGCAGTAAAGGTGGTCATGCGCACGAACGATGAGCACGGCACTTGGGTTTTTTCCCGAGGTCCCGAGCGGAGCGCCGCCCACGAGCTGTGGCGCGCGCAACGCGAGCTGGAAGCCGTCCTCGCCCGAGCGACCTCCGATTCCTCCGAGACCGCTCCGGACCCCGGCCTCACCCTGCTCACGAGACGGGTTGCCGACGGTCAGGAAGCGTTCGATGGCCGTGTGTTTCGGATTCCAGCCGTGGCGCTCGCCGAGCTCCGGAGGGAGATCAAACGACTTGGTCGCCGGGCTCGGAAGCTCGGCACCGGGTCGATCCGTTTACGTGACACGGGCGAGATCGACGGCGGCCACGCGTTCGTGGTGCTGCGCGGGGAGGCCCCGGTTCTCGCCGGCTGGACGCTTGCGGCGATCGTCGACCATCGCGACGAGGACGTCACGTTGCGGCCCGTGAGCGAGCACGGCGCGCGCCTGCCGACTTGGGCGTTCCTCCATCCACGCTGTGAGCACTGCGGGCTGGCGCGGCGGCGCGTGAACACGTTCGTCGTCGTCAACACGACTGACGGCGAAGCGCGGCAGGTGGGCTCCGGCTGCCTGCGCGACTTTCTCGGCGGAAACGACCCCGAGCGCGCTTGCCGGCAAGCCGAGTTCCTGGCTCTTGCCCGTGGCGCCCTCGAACGGGCTGACCGCCGGCCACCCGCCGAATCAACCAGCGCGGCCGCCCCTGAGCTCACGGTGGAGGAGTTCGCGGCCCACGCCGCTCACGTCCTGCGCGTGCACGGCTGGGTCTCGCGCGCGCGTGCGCGACGAACGTCTGAGCAGGCGACGGCTGACCGGGCGCTGCAATCGCTTGAAGCTGCTCCCGATGCGCCGAGCCGCGCCGACCGAGCGCTGGCCGCTGCGGCCCTGAACTGGGGACGCGCGCTGCTCCCGACGAAGTCGACTCCGACGGCGTTTGAGCGCGACGCGCTAGCCGTGATCACCACTGGGCGCACGCTGGCGCGCCGCGAACGTGGCCTGATCTGCGCGCTCGTCGCCGTACACCGCCGTCACCTTGCCCGCTCGCACCACCTCGGAGCACCGGGGGCCCGCATCGAGGCCACCGTGATGGTCGAGCGGGTCACCCCGCAGCCCTCGGTCCGGTACGGCACGGTCCATCGTTGCGAGTTGCTCGACACCCAAGTCAACAAGCTCGTCTGGTGGCAAACGCACGGCACCCCGCTGCAGACCGGCGAGGTCCTCGCGCTGTGTGGGCAGGTTGAGCGACACACCCAGTTCGGCTCCACACCGGTCACCGTCCTCACGCACTGCAGACGGGAGACACGGAGCTCGGCGGAGTTACCGGCGCGCAGCGGCATCCGGTCGCCGAGCGGCGACTCGAGAGCGCGCAGCGCGGAATGAGATGCCGGCAGCTCGCGCCACCAGCCAACAAGTCTGGACAACGGCAAGCGGCCGCCCATCGATCGCTCCGGCCGAGCCGTCCGAGCGGCTGCGAGTCACGGTGACGCTCGCGCTCGCCACACACGTAACGACGACCTGGAACGACGCGGCGCGCCGGACTTACACGTCAGCGAGGACCAAATGTGCCAAGTCAGAAACAACTCTGCACCAAACCTGTGCCGGGCCGATGCCTGGATGCGATCGGCGCCGAGCCCGGAGCTACGGTTGCTCACAGTGACCCGCAATCTCCAGCTCCGGTGAACCAAGTGCTGTCCGATGTGCTCGGATGGGGCATGCTCGTATTGCTGATCGCGGCGGCGTTCGGCTTACACGTGCGCCGCCGCAGCCGGCAAGAACTGGCGCAAGCTTCGCGCCGAATTCCTCACCCGGGCTCCTCGTTCGCGCCGACTGGCTCGAGTACAGCATCAGGCTCAACCCAAGGTCCAGTCTCCCAGGCTGGGCCGGCCCGAAGCCCCCACGGCAGCGGCGCCCCATCCAACGACGGGGCGTTGAGCGCGCCCGCGCGCCCGCCAGAGCTCACCGGAGCCCGCCATTCGCGCCGCACGTTCGAGCTTCTGGCCCAGAACGTCGATCAGAGCCGCCGCCTGGCATTGACCGAGGCCCGGCTGGACCTGGTCCTTGCTGCGCTGCCACGCGAGCGGTGGCTGGTCGAGCGCTATGTCCTTCGCGCCGGGCATCGGATCCCGTTTCTGATCCTGGGAGAAACGGGCGTGTTCACGCTGTGGACACTCTTCGGTCCCCCGCAATGGAGCGACCTCCCGCTCGTCAACAGGGTGGCCATGGACATCAAGGACCGGCTGCCCGGATACCCGGGCCCAGTCCGAGCGGGTATGTGTCGAGCGCTCGAGCCCTCCATCGCGCCGCGCTGGTGGTACCGGGCAGAAACTCGTGGAGGCTGCTGGGTGATGGGGCTGGACTGGGTCATTCCGTGGCTTGAGCACTTCGGTTCTGGCCACGGTCTCGGCGTCGACGACGTCGCGCGGCTCAACGCGCTGGCCGGGCCGCACTGGGGGCATCCGATCGCACCCATGCCACCGGGCATTCCCGACGTCGCGCCATGGCCACCCCAGGGCTGACGGAGGAGCAGCCGCCAGCAGTTAACCCGTCGTCGTTCGGCGGCTCGGACTGTCGGTGCGGGCCGAGCCGCACGTGCCGGTCGTGCACGCAACGACGGCTCGGCGTCTGGCGACTCGTGGACATCGACGGGCTCACTTGCGAGCAGGCATCCGCGTGCGTTGGGTTGGCCGTGCGGCGGGTGCGGGTGCTGGTCGCGCACGAGCGCGATCGCCGGGAGCTCGAGCTGTTCAAGCTCAACTCCATCCCGACAAACCGAGTGCGCGAATTCCTCAAGCGCGAGCTCGCCCGTGATCCAGAGCTCACCAGAGCCGAGCTCGCCCATCGCCTCGGCATGCACCAAGCCGACCTCGACCGCCAGCTCGGCTACGAGCCGACGAGAACCGGTAAGCGTCAGCGCCGCCTCGGAATACCCGCCGCAAGCCGCATCGTGATGGCGCTCGGACGGGCGCCGTACGAACTAGACGGCTGCTGAATCGAAACCGTCTCCCTGCCCGACTGACGCGTCCTTCGCAGCCCGCCGGTCGGCGCGGCGAGACCGTGCGCGGTCCGGTTACGAAGCAATGCCCGCGACAGCCCCAACGAAGTGACAGCGCGAGCGAGGTTGTCGCCGACAAGCGCGGTACATGGACCGTGCAGCAGGGCCGTTCGATTGGCCGGCCCTCACATAGTCACCCCTGTCACTGGAGGTATCACGTGCTGCTCATTGACCGAATCGCCCATCGAATGCGGGCCCCAGCCGCCGCGGTGGTGCTCGCGGTGCCTATTGCGCTTGTTGCGCTGCATGCCGGCGCGGGCGCGGAGATCGTCGCGAAGGCCGCCGGCATCCCGAAGGGTGCCAACGGGATCGGTGGGTTCATCAACGGCGCCAAGGCGCTGGTCACCCCGGCGCTGGTGATGGTCGCGGCGATCGCGCCGCTGGCGCTGATCGCTGGTGGGCTGGTGCTTCTGTTCGGCGGCCGGCGAGGTATGCAGATCATCGGCACCTCACTCGGCGTGCTGCTCCTGCTGGGCAGCGTTACCGCGCTCGTCGCCTGACTCGACGGATGCGAGGACCGCACGGCAAGCGCCGTCTCGGCACCGGCGCGTCCGACCACCGACCGCTGCTCGCAGCTGGTGCGGTCGTACTCCTCGCCGTCACGCTGATCTCTGCCGCCACTCCGCCAGAGGCCCAGGCGGCCAGCGTCCTCGGAATCGACATCAATCCACTCAACTGGCCGGGCGAGATCCTGGGTGGCATCGGCGGCGATATCGCCAAGGTCGCTGTCGGCGCGTTCGACGCGATCATCAAAGCGCTGTTCGCGCCGATCGCGAAGTTCGTCACCACCCAGCTGATCGGATGGCTGGTCGCGGTGCCGAACTTCACCCAGGGCAACGTCTCCCAGCTCGAGCGCACGGTGGTGGCAATGGGTGGCGGGTTGCTGGGCGCGGTGGCAACGATCTCGATCGCGCGCTACTGGGTTGCCGGGTTCGCCGGCGGCAGCGACTCCGGGTTCGCGGCGCTCGAGGGACTGACCCGCACCGTCGGCGCCGCGCTGTTCCTGGCCGCGTGGCCATGGCTGTTCGACACCGCGGTCCACCTGACGAACCTGTTCACGTCATCGCTGATGGGATCGGGCAACGTCGTCAACAACACAGCGCGGCTGCTGGCGGCCGGGCTTGGCGCCGGTATCGCCCTGAACTTCACCCCGATCGGCCTGTTTCTCAACATCGCGATCGCCGTCGCCGCGAGCCTCTTGTTCTTGGGGCTGCTGCTGCTGAAGATCGTCGTCAGCGTCTCCACGATCCTCGTCTTCATCGGCATGCCCCTGGCCGCCGTTCTGTGGCCGGTGATGCCATGGGTCGCCAGGCTTGCGATGCGCGCGTTCGCGACTTGCATCGCGGTGCCGGTGCTCTGGGCGCTGTGCTTCGCGGCGTCCGCAGCAGTGAGCCTGAACGCCCTGAGCTTCAACAGCCGAGGCTTCATGAACACGCTGCTGGCGCCGCTGGTTGCCATCGTGCTGCTGTGGGTGATGCTGCGGCTGCCGATCACACTGGCGCGGATCGCGATGCTGGGCGGGGCGGCGCTCAGCGGGGGCTTTGTCTCGCGCGCGGCCAGCTACGCGGCTGGCTCGCAGATGCGCGACACCGCCCGCCAGCACCTGCCGAGCTGGGCGGGCGGCCACGCAACCCAGGCCGACACCCGAGCCACGCAGACCGACAGCCGGACCGCCGGCCGGCTGCGCAACGCCGCCACCCTCGCAGGCGCGGTCGCCTCAGGCGGAGCGGGAGCGGCGGCCGGCGCGGCGAGCGTCGGCGCGGCGAACGGCGGGACTGCGACCACGGCGAGCGCTGGCGCGGCCAACGGGCGTGCCTATACGCCGCCGCCGAGTGCGCAGGCGCACGCATCCGGGCATGGATCTCAGAGCGGGCTTCAAACTCCGAGCTTCGCTGGGCGCGAGCGCGACTTCGCCAACGAGAACTTCGAAGCTCAGTTCCGCGAGCGCACCAACCCCGTATCGGCCGAGCAAGCCAGAGCCGCGGTGCAGAGCCTGCCGGAGGGCACGCAGCGTGGCGTCGGTCAGCTCGTCGCAGAACACGGCGCCGGCGCGCGCGAACACCTCGCCTACCAGGCGATGGGCGAATGGTCGCCCCAGGAGCGCGACGCGCTCCGCACACTCGCCGCGGCCGGTGACGACGTGCGCTCACAGGCCGTCAACGACGTGCTCGACGCGAGCGGCACCGGCAGCACCCTGCATGCGGTCGGTGAACGCGAGGTGGAACTAGGCGCTCCCCCGGCAGCGCAACCACCTGCCGGTGGCGGCGGCACGGACGTCGGCGACGGCGCACGTGGGGGCACACCGACGCCCGCGGACCCTGGCGTGGTCGCTCAACAGCGCCCCCGCGAACGCGGCGCCGTTGGCTCGGCCTCGTCGCCGCGCGACCAGCAGCCCGAGCCTGCGCCCGGCGCTGAGCCGGGCTCGGAGGGCGCGAACGGGGCTGGCAGCCAGCCCCAGCGCGAGCCACCGCCCGACCCCAGCACCCTGTTCCCCGACGGATGAGGAGGTCTTACGGCGTGAATCCCGCTCCCGCGCATCTCGAGTCCAAGCTGCGCTTCTGGGACTTCACCATTGGCCAGCTCGCAGCGGCGTTTGCCGGAATCCTGGTCGGCGTCGTGTGGGCGAAGTTCATCAGCCCGTGGCACGGGATGTGGGGCGCGATGACCGGCGCCTACATCGCCGCGCTGCCCGTGATCCCAGTGTTCGTGGCCAGCCAGACCGAGTTCGATCTCGGCGCGCTGGTCCTCGGCGCGATCCGCTGGCGGCGCCTTGACGGCCGCTACGTCCCCGGCGCCGGCACGGACCGGGGCGGATACGCGATGACCGCCGAAGCCGCCGACGTCGTGTCGGCCGGCAACCCGCACGCGTTCGACCTCGACCTCGCGGCGTTGTGGGCCGACGAGCCATGACCCAGCCGACCCCCAAGGAGAGCCGATGAGCCCACGACGAGCACTTGCCGGCAACGACGAGCTACCCGAGGCGGGCGAGCTGCTGCCGGTCGAGTATCTCGACCGTACCGGGCTGATCATCACCACTGAGGGAGCGTTCGTGCGGATCTTCAGGGTGGTGCCGCCGAACCCGCTGTTGATGTCGGGTGAAGAGCGCGCGAAGACCGCCGCGACCTTCCAGCGCCTGATCTCCCAGCTGAAGGCCGGCGAGACGCTTCAGATTTACATCGATGCGCGGCCGGTGAACCTCGGGCAGCTGCTGGCAACCTGCAGGCGGGAGGTGCAGGCCAGCGCCGGGCCGCCGCCGAGCACCGAGCATCCGGCGCGCGACCGGACGGCGCTCGCACAGTGGCGTCTGTATGCCGCGCTTGAAGAGTCGCTGAAGCTGCACGCTGACGAGCAGGCCGCGGTCCAGGTCTCCGCCTACGTCGTGGTCCCGTTGGTCCCGCGAGACTCCACGGCGCGCGCCGCGCTGGCGTGGGTTAAGCGCAGCAAGCTCCCAACGGCTCCGCTCGAACGTCCGCTGAACGCGCACCGCAGGACGGTCCGCGCCCACCTCGCGCACGTCGACGGGCTGCGTGCCGAGCTCGAGGCCGAGGGAATGGCAACCGAGCTGCTCGACGGCGACCAGGTGCTGCACATGCTGTGGGCGCGGTTTAACCCGACCAAGGCGGACAACGGGCGGCGAGCCCCGAGCTCGACCGTGGAGGTGCTCGGGGAGCTAGACGCGCCGAGCGAGCGCGACAGCGCCCGTCAGGCCGCGCTTCGACTCAAGCAGCAGATCGCCCAGTCGAGCCTCGACTTCCGCGGCTCGCATCACCAGGTGACGGTCGACCGCGACGTCGAGCAGACGATCCTCGTGCACAACACGGCCGGGCGCACGTCGATGGGGTGGCTGCACGGCGCGATGCTGACGCGCCAGCCGTTCACGATGAGCGTGTTCATCCACGCGCTCGAGCGCCGCCGTGAGCGCCAGAAGCTGAAGCTCGCCTACCGGCGGCTGTTCACGATCAACCGTGGCGCCGAGCAGCGCGGCCGGGTACCGGACTTCGACCGCTACGTGCAGGAGCGCGAGTATCAGGAGCTGCTCGGCGAAATGGCCACCGGCGAGACCGCCGACCTGTTCCAGGTCGCGATCTACCAGACGCTCCGCGCCCGCGGACCCGAGCCGAACCTCGCCGCCCTGTCAGAGGCGGTCGACTTCTGCGCCGAGTCGATCGAGTCGGGCGGGGACTGCAAGGTCAACCGCGGCGAGTTTCGCCAGCACGAGCTGTGGCCCTCGAGCCTGCCGCTCGGGCGCGACGTGATCCACCGGGTGCGGAAGTACCCGACCGACAACACCGGCGACATGCTGCCGCTGGTTGGGACCAAGTGCGGGTCACCGACCGGGATCCCGTTCGCGTTTGCCGACCCAGGGCGCACGGTCGAGCTCCTGAACCCCTACGACGAGGAGCACTCCAACTACACGCTCGTGATCGCGGGCCGCTCGGGCAGTGGCAAGACGATGACCGCAAATGTGATCCTGTCGCGCTGCCTGGCGCTCGGGGCGCGCGGGTTCGTGATCGACCGCGCCGGCCATTACGAGATCCTCACCCGGCTGATTGACGGCGCCCAGCAGATCGAGATCGGCGCCGATGACTCCCCGTATGCGCTGAACCCGTGGGACGTCCCAGACCCGGCGAAGGTCTCGCGGGAGAAGATCGCCTTTCTGCTCGCGCTTCACCAGGTGATGATGGGCGGCCTCGACGGGCGGCAGATCGGGATGATCGGCGCCGCGATCCGCGCCGTGTACGCAAAAGCCGCGGCGCTGCCGGGCAGCGAGCCGCGCGAATCGATGCTCCAGACCGAACTGCGCGCGCAGGCCGACGAGGCACAGACCGCCGACGCGGTCGACGTCGCCGCGACCCTGCGCAACCTCGCCGACCGTCTCAGCGAGTACTGCGGCGAGGGCACCTACGCGTACTTGCTCGACCGCGCGACGACCGTGCCGCTCGAAGCCAGGCTGGTTGTGTTCGACACCCGTCGCTGCCCGGAGTCAGAGCTCCGGCTCGTGATGTTCTCGATCATGGAGTACGTCACCAGCACCGTGCGCCGGCACTGGGAGGCGCACAAGGCAGCCGCCGGCAAGCCCGGAGCACCGCTGTTCCAGGGCCGCTCGATCATGCTGATCGACGAGGGCTGGCATGTCGTTAGCCGCCCCGAGACGGGCGCGTACGCCAACGACCTCGCCCGGCGCGCGCGGCATCTCGGGCTGATGCTGATCGTGATGAGCCAGCAGCTCTCTGATTTCGACACCGAACACGGAGTCGCGCTGCTTGGCAACTCCTCCCAGCAACTGCTGCTCGCCCAGAACCCGAAGGAGATCCCATTCATCGCCGACACCGTGCAGCTCTCAGACCGGGAGGCGACAGAGCTGTTCCGGCTGAAGACGGTCAAGGGCCGCCACGCACAGATGCTGTGGCTGAACGGCACCCGCGGGCACGGCAAGGTCTCGCTGCGCGTCGGACCGACCGAGTACTGGGCCTACACCTCCGACCCCACCGAAACCGCGATCCGCGAGGCGGAGATCGCCAAGCACGACGGCAATGTGTGGGCCGCGATCGCGGCTCTAGCGCGCCGCGGTACGCGCGCACACCGCGAGGAGCCGCCCGGAGCGGCCGCTGACGCGCTCGACGGACTCGAGGCGGTCGGCGAGGTCAGCCGTTGAGCCGCCCCCAGCGCGCACCCGTGGACGACGATGAAGCGGAGCGGCCGCCTGCTTCCGCGCCGCGCCTGGCCGTGCTCGCCGACGAGCCGCCCGCGAGCACGACGGGGCTGGCTGGCCCCCACTCCGATCCCGACCCCCCGCCGCAGCCGGTCATGGCAGAGCCTCCGCACCAAGTTCGGCGCGGACCGCTGCTCGCTGTGTGCGGCTGCTGCGGCGGCGCCGGGACAAGCACGCTGGCCTATCTCGTCGCGCTCGCCGCCGCGCGGGCGCGCCCAGAGCCTGTACTCGTTGCCGACACGGGCGGTACCGGCGGCGGCCTCGCCCACTACGCCGGAGTCGCCGCTCCGTACTCGCTCGCCGAGATCGCCGAGTCGCTGGCGGCCGGCCTGGCGCCCGGACGCCCGTACGTCGCTGCGAGCGACGGCCTGCGGCTGCTCGCCACCGGCCCGCGATTCGCTCCGGGGTGCGCACGAGCGGGTGTCGAGCTTGTGCTTGATGACGCACGCGCCGCGCACGCGCTCACGGTCGTCGACTGCGGCACGCTGAACCGAGAGGCCGACCAGATCGTGCTCGCCAATGCCTCCCACATCGCCTGGGTGCTGCCTGCGACTCGAAGCGGAGTGCGCCGCGCGCAACGCATGCTCGATGCGATCAACCCTGCGCCCGGCCGGGAGCTCGTCATCGCCCGCCGCGACGAGCGCGAGCCCAAGGCGGCGCTCGGAGACCTGAAGCGGATCGCCGAGGAGCGCAAGGCGCCGCTGATCCTCGTTCCCCACCTGCCAGATCTCGACGTCACCTCCACGGTGAACGCGCTCGACACGGCGCAGGTATCGCTGCAAGCGATCCACGGGCTGCTCGAGCGATGAGCACCGCGAGGACGATCGCGCCTGCATGGCTCTCAGCGGTCGGCAACGTCGGCGTGCCCACGCGCCTGCGCCGCGCCAGACTGAGGTCCCGCAGCCTCGACACCGCGATGACAGCGCTGTCTGTCGCAGGTGCGCTGGTCGCCCTGGCCGCGATCGTCGCGGGCGCGACCCGGTTGCTGGCGGCAACGCCGGCTCGGCGGCGTCTGCGCTACCCGTTCACGGGGGTGCCGGACCGCTTCAACGTCGCGGTGTCGATCTTCGCCCACAATGGGCGCGCGATGGCCGGCGTGTTCGGCCTGCTCCTGATCGTTCAGCTCGCGTTGCGTAACCCCGCCGGACCCGGGCCCGCGCAGCGGATCGTTCGCACTGTCGGCGAGCTGCTGCTGACGGGGCTTATCGCGGCCAACGTGCTCGTAGTAGGGGCGAGCCTCGGCGCCTACGGCAGTCGCATGGCGCGGGCCCTGTTGCCGCACGGGCCCGTCGAGCTCGCGGCGTTCGCCACCGCGCTCGCCTTATACCTACAGGGCCGCCGGCGACCCCTGCCCGCTCGCCAGCTGGTGATCACCGGCACCGTGAGCTTGCTGCTGCTCGCGGCCGCCGCCGCCCTCGAGACCTTCGTCCACGCATGAGACCGCTACGCGTGCTGCTGATCCTCATGCTTATCGCTGCAGGGCTCGGCACAAGCGCGGTGTTCATCTCCAAGGCCGTCCAGTCGCTACAGATCCCTCGGCTAATCGACACGACGGCGGTCGGCCGACCCGGGAAGCACCGCGCGAGGGCTCGCGAGCGCCCGCAACGAGCGCCCGCTCCTCGGTTGGTCACGCGCAGTACGAGCGACCGGCTCGCCCCGCCGATTCGACCCGAGCAGCCTGGGGGCGGCCTGCTGCATCTCAGCGGATTGAAGCTCGTGCTGCTCGCCGCCCTCGAGATCGCCGGCGGCGTGCTGCTCACGGGCGTGCTATTCGCCGCCCTCGTCCTGCGGCGGGTGCGAGGGCGCAGCCGACGCGTGTACGCGCTCTACGAGCTGCACCTCTCCACCCACGACGAGGCGAAACCCCAGGACCTCGAGGACATGGTCGAGTCGATCGCCAACGTGGTCCGCGCGTTCCCCGCCGACCGAGTCCGCAACGGCCAGCCGTTCGTCGCGCTCGAGCTGATCTGCGGCTCCGGCCAGGAAGGGATGGAGTGGTCGATCAACCTGCGCTGCGAGCCATCGGCGGTGCGCGCGCTGGACGCGGCGATCAGCGCCGCGTACCCCGATGTGCGCCTCGGCCGCCACCATGCCGAGGCGCCCCTTCCCCGCCCCGGTGCACTGCGCGTCCCGGGCCACGTGATGCGGTTTCGGAAGGAGCGCAGCTTCGTCTACCCGCTACTGGCAGCCGACGAAAGGCTCGCGTCGCCGCCGCTCGAGCAGATCGCCCGGGCCCAGGTCGGGCTCGGAGAACCGTCGGTCGTGCGCTTCCAGCTCACCCCGACATTGTCGTACTTCGAGGAACTCGCTCGCCGGCTCTACAAGCGCCACGAGAACAAGCTCGTGCGCCAGGAGCGTTGGGGGCTACCGGAAGGCGGCCTGCTGTCGACGCTGAACCGCGCGGAGATGGGCAACGCCCAGCAAACCCAGAACCGCAGCCTGTTCTGGATCGAGGTCGTGGTTGCAGCCGACACTGCGCAGGCATGCAAGACGGTCGCCGCCGCGGTCCAATCTCGCCGCGGCGAGAACCGTCTTCACCGCCGTTGGATGATCGTCCGCCAGAACCTCTACCGCCGGCGGTTCCCGCAGGCGCTCGGGCCGCTGTTGCCGTCCTTCCGCTGCCTCGTCTCCGCCGCCGAGGCGGCGCACCTGCTCGCGCTGCCCTCCGCGCGCATGAAGGGCGTCCCCGTGCGCCGGCTCACGCTGCCGCGGATCCCCGCACCCCCAGAAGCGCTGCACGGCGACGAGGACGCCGCGATGGCCGCTCCAGCCCCCGACGTCCCGCAGCGTTCGTCGAACGACGTCGTCGGCCAAGCGGCCCCGAGCCGATGAGCGTCGCCCATCGAGCCCTGTGCTACCGGCCGCTGCCCGTGCTCCGAGCGGAGAACGCGCCCGTGCTGATCCATCCCGACGACCGCAAGTACGGCGCGCTGCTCGTCGGGTCCATGGGGTCTGGCAAGACCGCCGCGCTGCTCCGTTTGTACGCCAACGACCTCAAGGATCTGAACACGGCGATCATCATCATCGACCCCAAGAGCGAGCTCAGCCGGCTTTGCCTGGCGCTCACGCCGCCTGATTGCGGCAAGCGCGTCTGGTTCCTCGACCTCGGGCGCCCGGCGTTCGGGATGAGCCCGCTGCGACTCACCGGCGACGGCGCGCTGCCGATCCAGGCAGCGGCCGTGGCCGAGAACATCGTCGCCGCGCTGCTCGACATCAACGAGAACCAGATCTTCCAGTCCTCACGCCGCTACCTCTATCACGCTGTGATCGGAGCGATCGCGCTGGCACAGCGACAGGAGCGCCGCGCCAAGTTCGAGGACGTCTACTCGCTGCTGCTGCCCACCAAGCAGGACTTCCGGGCCGCGGTCGCCGAAGCCTGCGCGGACCAGCCCGATCTCGACCAGACCGCCGAGTTCTTCCGCTCAGAGCTCCCCGAGGACCTGAAGATGGCGACCAGCGCCGTCGCGCAGCGCCTCGACGCCCCCCGCAACAAAGTCGCGGGCCTGACCGGCGTCCCGCCGCTGCGCCGGTTCTTCAACCACCCGACCGACATCTCGCTGCGCGAGATCCTCGAGGCGCGCGACGTGCTGATCGTCGACGCCAACATGGGCGCGATCGGCGAGGAGAACAGCAAGGCGTGCATGCACTTCCTGCTGCGCATGCTCCACACCCAGATGCAGCGCCAAGTCCACCTCCCAGAAACCGACCGTCCGCGGGTGCCGATGCTGATCGACGAGGCCCACTACGTCGCCGGCGCCGAGAACGTCGTCGACCAGATCGCCACCCACCGCCGGGGCGGGATGGAAGCCGCGTTCGGACTGCAGTACTTCGCACAACTCGGCTCAGGCTCCCAACACGAGCAGAAGATCCGCAAGGGCGTGCTCAACCTGCTGCAAAGCCGGTTCCTGTTCCGGATGGGTGACGCCCAGGACGCAGAGGAAGCCACCCGGATCGCGATGGCCGTCTACTCGACGATGATCCGCGACGACCCCGACTCCCGCGCCCGCCTGCGCGTCACCCCGGAGCAGGCGCTCAACTTCCCCAACCACCACTGCCTGGCCTCATGGATCGCGATGGGCTCACGGATCCCGAGCTTCATGGGCCAGACCTACCCCTTCCCCGCCCACTCGCAAGCATGGACCGAGCACCACCTCGCGGCGATGGCCGAGCGAGTCGCCCCGTACCCGGAGCAGATGGATTCCACCCTGGACCGTTCAGCGCCCCACGCCGGCAACGACGAGCAAGACACCCCCACCGGCGGCAACAGCAAGCCCAGCCGACGCAGAACCCGAAGCATGCCGGTCGACGATCCAACCGACCCCGACATGTCCCCAACGGAGCACCAACCGAAAGCACCAGCCGCCAAGCGCGAAGTGCGCGTGGACTTCCAGGCGCCCCCGGAAGCGCCCAAGCTTGCCGACAGCCCCGTGCGTCGCGTGGTCGGACGACGCGTGCCGGGGAAGTGGGGCGAAGAGGCCGAGCGACCGGCGCCCGACAGCCTGCGCGAGCTGGTCTTCCTCGACCGCGTCAACGAGATCGGCCCGGCCGACCAGCTCGACGGGGCGGCCAAGCTCCCACGCCTCTACGACGAGGACTACGCGGTCCTCGCCCTGCTCGACCGCGCCGGCCTCGTCCCCCGCTCGATGATCGTCCGCGCCGTCTTTCCCAAGCGAACCGGCACCGCCGTACACGACCGGCTGACCAAGCTCCACCGCCACGGACTGATCGCAAGACACCCGACAGGACTGCGCGAACACGCCCGCAGCGACGGTAAGCCCCCGCTGCTCTACTCGCTCACCCGCCGCGGCCTCGAAGTCGCCCAAGCCCGCGAGCCGACGCCCGCGATCTCGCCCAGGCGTGACTGGCGGCCGATCGACCAGGCCCGCGCGGCACGCCTGGCTCACGACCTACACGCCCTCGGCTGGGCAGTCGAGCTTCACCACACGGTCGGGGCGCTCGCCACCGACCACTGGCGCACCCCGCGCTACGCCACCGGCCGCTACCCCGTCCCTCAGACCGGCTCGGGCCAGCGCCGGCACCCGATCACCGTCAACGAGATCCCGATCCCCGACGGACAGGCGATCATCGATGTCGAGCTCAAGACGTACACGGAGGTCAAGCCCGACCTGTCACTCGAACTGCGAATCGACGCGCTCAAGCTGACCTTCGACCTGCTCGTCGAGCTCGACCTCACCGCCCGAGCGTCCTACAACCACGACAAGTTCCTCGCCTACGACGCGTTCCTCTGCGGCTGGAGCCTCGCCCACCAGCGCTACCAAACCCAAGCCACCCGACCCGCGGTCATCTTCGTCTGCCCCGACGCCCACCTCGCGCTTGCCTGCGCGAAGGAGGCCGACGCGGCGATGACCGGCCGCATCGGCGTGATGGGCACCCCACACGAGCACTGGTACTACGCGGGCCGCGACCACCTGTTCTTCGCCGTCGAGGCCGACATCCACCACGGCGACATGCGGGCGCTCGCGCTGCCTCCGCTGCCACCTGGACTACGGGAGCGGCTCACCGGCCAGCGTGAGCTCGAGCTAGCCCGCGTCGAACTGCTGCCCCAAAGGATCGTTCAGGCCGCCAGCGACCAGTAGAAGCCAACGCCCGACCCCGGCGTCATTCCCGACGCTGCACGATTGGGCGCGACCGTCCGATCCTGATTGCGTTTGGCCGCTCAGATCCCGGCCGGCGACGTTAAGAGACCTGGATCTGGCGAATCTCAGGACTGCCGGTCGCTGTTGAGGTCTGCCCTGCTTCCATGATTCCGCGGGTCTCCCGCCGGGCGCCCGCGAGCGATGGCAAGCAGTGGCGAATGCGCAAGCGGAAGCTCCCGCCCCGTGGCGGCGGCGACGAGCGCCGCTATCACGCGAATCCGCAAGCGCAGCG
>Ga0302326_10002485_pt1 | contig 44841 bp, 45 predicted proteins | sample Palsa_T0_3_FD_202264 | JGI IMG/M metagenome (GOLD analysis project Ga0302326, IMG submission 202264) | Peat permafrost microbial communities from Stordalen Mire near Abisko, Sweden - Palsa_T0_3 | ecosystem: Environmental > Terrestrial > Soil > Palsa > Peat permafrost | place: Sweden: Abisko...
GCGGCGGTCAGTTCCAGGGCGGCGTACCCATTCCGACTAGCGGCGGCGGCCAGTTCCAGGGCGGCGTACCCATTCCGACTAGCGGCGGCGGCCAGTTCCAGGGCGGCGTACCCATTCCGACTAGCGGCGGCAGCCAATAGGTTATTGGAGTCTGGACCGAGTAGGTTCGCCAGGGAATGTTACCTGGCAACTGAATTCACTCTCATGGTACGATGAGTGTGGTCGGTCCGGACTCATGAACCATCTCGAAAGCCTTCTGTCACAGTCCGCGTTATCATGCGAAATTATCCTGTGTTTATTTGTCTTTACTAGAAAGGTGCAGCGCGTTCTTCCACTTTTTGCAATCTACACGTATGTCGTCTTCATCGGCTCGACTGGTGTTTGGCTCACCTATGAGTATTTCGGGATTAGTTCCTACATTTCGACTTACGCCTATTGGGGATCCATACTCTTGAATGCGGCTGTGAGGAGTCTTGCGATTGCGGAATTGTGCCGCCATGGCCTCCGTTCCTTTCGAGGCATTTGGGCACTCGTGTGGCGCGTCCTCGTAGTTTTATCTGTGCTTCTCCTCGCTCGAGTTGCTATGGACGCTTGGGGCCAGCCTAATAAAATTGCCATCTATGGGATGACTATGGATCGCGATCTCGCCCTTGCTTCGATCGTCATTCTTGCCGTTTTGTTGCTCTTCCGAAATTATTATGGGATCGCCCTCGAACCACTGCAAAGGGCAATTGCCTTCGGTATTGGCCTTATCTGCGCCGTCGACGTCATTGGGAATACGATCCTTCGAAAAATCCTAACGGGCTATCTATTCTCCTGGTACTTGTCCAGCCAAAAGGCGCTTTGGCCTTCATTGAGGCCCCAAGTCCAATACGTGAACGATATGTGGAGCACCGTCCACCTTTTCGTATTTATGTTCACGATGGGAATCTGGTGTTACGCGCTTCGAAGACCGGTGCTCGCGCCATCGGAGAGCCCCGTGCTCCTTCCTACCGAGGTCTATCAGGAGTTGTCGCCGGCCATCAACCTGCGTCTTGCCACATTTAATGACCGACTGGTGGAGTTGCTGAAACCATGAACGATGTAGGTATCGCTATCCTCCTCGCAATCGTCCTCTTCGGAATTCTCCTATGGCTCCTGCTTCCTGGACACAAATCGTCTGGCGCGGCCGCCGCGTCCTTCTCTCCGGAAACGATCCACGCGCTCCCGACCGCGAAGCACTACGGATATTTCCCCCAGATTCGCCAAGCCCTTTCCGCGGCGGACACTCGTTACCTTTTGAAAAATGCGCCCCCGCAGGTGGCGAGACAAGCCCTTCGCGAACGGCGCGCGGTGGCGCGCCGCTTCCTGCAAGGGCTGCATGAGGATTTCTCGAATCTCGCCAGGCTGGGCCGGATGATCGCGGCGCTGTCTCCTGAAGTAAGCCGCCGGCAAGAAACGGAACGGTTGATGCTGAGCCTAAATTTTCAAATTTTGTATGCCCTCGTATGGTTGCGCCTTTCCACCGGCAATTTGCCGCTCCGGCAGCTGGAACATTTGACGGGCTTGGTGGGAAGATTGGCCACGCGCATGGATGAAGCCATGACTCAGATCAGTGCGCTATCCGCGGGCCAGCTTTCCGGGAGAATCAACGCTTAAGGAAAAATCAAACTCCAAAGGAGCGGTTCCCGAATCGCGCTGGTTGCTGGTGAGCGGGATCGGCTCACTTGCGGTTTCCGAGTCGGACGGGGAACGTCAACCCGCCAATTTTTCGCTTCCACCCCCCGTAACGAATCCAGCACTTCACACCCTGATTCGGCACTTGGCCCTTGGCGGGGAACCAGCCTGCCGTATAATGGTAGCTTCCGAGGCTTTCCGTGGCTAAAATCAAAATACTTATCGTGGACGACGAAGAAGCGATTCGAGAAGTCGTTTCAACTCTCCTCGAAGCGCTCGGTTACGAGTGCATGTCCGTAAGTAATGGCCGCCTGGCCAAGGAATTCCTGATCCAGCATCCGGTCGACATCGTTTTGAGCGATATGATGATGCCGGAAATGAACGGCCTCAGCCTGGTGGAATGGCTGCGCAAAGCCGAGCCGGACGTTCCGATCATCATGGTTACCGCCGTGCACGAGCTCGGGACCGCCCTGGACGCCATCCGCCGAGGGGCCTACGACTACATCCTAAAACCCTTTGAAAAAGACCAGCTTTATATGAGCGTGCGGCGCGCTCTCGAGCACCGGCGCTTGGTCCTGGAGAACCGGCAATACCAGAGCAAACTGGAAAAGCTGGTCGAAGAGCGGACCGCGCAACTGCAAGGCGCCCTCGAGCAGCTCGAGCAGTCCTACGACGACACGCTCGAGGCCCTCGGCGGCGCGCTGGACTTAAAGGACGCCGAAACCGAAGGCCATTGCAAGCGCGTGACGGCCTTCACGATTGCGATCGCCAAGGCCATGCACGTGGAACCCTCGCAGCTCCCGCAAATCGCACGCGCCGCCTTTCTTCACGACATCGGTAAAATGGCCATTCCGGACAATATCTTGCGCAAGCCCGGCCCTCTCACTCCGGAAGAGCGCGACATCATGCGCACCCATTGTGAAATCGGATACAACATGGTGACGCGCATTCCCTTTCTGCGGGAAGCGGCCGAAATTGTCCTTACGCACCAGGAATATTTCGACGGCACGGGATACCCCCGCGGGCTGCGCGCAGAAGAAATTCCCCTCGGAGCGAGAATTTTCGCCGTCGCCGACGCTCTGGACGCCATGATTTCCGACCGGCCGTATCGCAAAGCCTTGTCGATCAAACATGCGCAAGAGGAAATCCAGCGCTGCTCGGGAACCCAGTTCGACCCGGACGTGGTCGAGGTGTTTCTCCGGATGCATTCCACGCTTTGGACCGAGTTGCGGGAAAACATCGGCACGCCGTACCGCCTTTCCCAATTAAAGCCCGCTTGAAAAGCACCGCGCCCGCCTGAAATTTCGCCTAGGGGTCTTGCGCAAATGGCCGGGCGCCTGTACTATCCTGCGGAAAAGGACAAACATAATGGCTTTGGTTCCGATCAAGACGGCTTCTACGACAGGATATTGCGACTGCATCCACGGCTGCTATGAATTTGCCAGTCTGCGCGACGAAGACACAGGCAAATCATTTTGCCCTCGTTGCGCCAAGGAACACTTCGAGATGAACGTCGGGATCGGCCTGCCGCAACCGGCCCCCTCGAAGGTATCCGCGAACACAGGCAACCCCGCGGCAACTCCCGCAATCCCTCCCTCGGCCGATCCCCCAGGCCGCCTACGATAGCGTGCCCCGCTTGGCGGGCGAGAATTTCTCCGTGATCTCTGCCTTTCTCTGTGTCCTCTGTGCAGGGGTCTGAAATGCTCAACACAGAGAGCACCGAGAAAACCTAGAGAGCGCCATCCGGCCAGGATGGAGTAATAATTAAGACTGTGGACTAGATCATTCGATGCCTAAAACCACGACCTACGACATCTTTATGGATGGCTCCTGCTCCTTCTGCCGCTGGACCAGGACCAAGGTCGAGCCGTACGATTCCGCTTCGCGCTTGCGGTTCCTGGACTACAACGACCCTGCCATCGCGGTGCAAGCCCCCTTTTCGCGCGAAGATCTCGACAACCAAATGCACGTTCGAACGCCGGACGGCGTGTGGCACAAAGGATTCGAAGCGTGGCTGGTGCTGCTGCGCGTTCTACCCAAGCTCGCTTGGCTCGGATGGTTCGCCAGTATGCCTCCTGTGCGCTGGATGGGGCCCTCCGTCTACTCATTCATCGCCCGGCACCGTTACAGCCTTCCCGGAGCGCCGGCGCGTTGTGAGACCGATACCTGCGCGATTCCCGATCACCGCGCCAAGTGACGCGCGCGCACGCAACGCGTGATACCATATTCGCGCCGTGAAATTTTCCTCATCCAACCTGGGCGATTCGAATCCACGATGACCGCGCCGGCGCGCACATCCACGGAAACGATTCCGATGCTCGACCTGCGAGCGCAGTTCGAAACCATCGCCCCCGAAATTCGCGCCGCCATCGAAGAGGTGCTCGCCGCGCAGCAGTTCGTCCTCGGCCCGCAAGGCGATGCCCTCGAGCGTGAAATCGCCGAAGCCTGTGGTGCGCGCTACGCTGTTGGACTCGCCTCTGGAACAGAAGCTATCGAACTCGGGCTTCATGCTTGCGGGGTTAAGGCCGGAGACGAAGTAATCGTTCCGGCGTTTACTTTCATTGCCACGGGCAGCGCCGTCAGCGCCCTTGGCGCTCGTCCGGTGTTTGCCGATATCGAACCCGCATCGTTCAACCTCGATCCGGACCAAATCGAAGCGCGCATCACACCGCGCACTCGCGCGATTGTGGCTGTCCATTTGTTCGGCCTAGCGGCGAATATGGACCCCATTCTCGCCGTCGCGGAAAAGCACGGCATCCCCGTTATCGAAGACAACGCGCAATCCTTCGGCGCCACGTACCGCGGGCGGAAGACGGGCTCGATGGGGCGCCTCGGCTGCCTGAGCTTTTATCCCAGCAAGAATCTGGGCGCGTATGGCGACGCAGGGATGATCGTCACGAGCGATGAAAAGCTTGCGGCGCGCCTGCGCGCGCTGCGCAATCACGGCCAGACGGGCCAATACCTCAGCACCGAGCGCGGCTGGAACAGCCGCCTGGACGAACTGCAAGCCGCGATCCTGCGTGTGAAATTGCGCCACATGGCGGATTGGACCGCGAAGCGGCAGGCGCACGCGCAGTTGTACGACTCATTGCTGAGAGATGTGCCGGGGATTGTGACCCCGCGCGTGCCGACCGGAAGAGAACACGTCTACTACCTCTACACCATTCGAGTGGGAGGGCGCGCCGGCGGATACACCCGTTCCAATGAAAAAGGGAACGAAGCGCGCAGTGACCTCGTCCAGCAGCGCCTCAAGGAACGCGGCGTCGCCAGCACGGTCTATTACCCGGTCCCGCTGCACTTGCAGCCGCTCTACGCGCTGCTCGGAGGCAAGCCCGGAGATTTGCGCGTCAGCGAGCGCGCCTCGCGCGAAGTCCTTTCCATTCCTATTTACCCTGAACTTACGAGCGGTCAAATCGAGCATGTCGCGCATGAAGTGCGCGATGCAGTGCTCCGTGATCGGTGAGTTTACGAACTCTGACGGGCTACCCAGGCATTACCCGAAAGACAGTAGATTTCTCAACCGGGGGCACCTTCCATTCGGGATATTTTTTCCCTTTCACCTCGAGCACAGCTGCTTTTTCAGCTGGATCGTTAATAGGTAACAGAGTGCGATCATACAATTGATCCCCGATCTTCAGTCGCACGTGAGGGTCACGCATTATATCTTCATTCCACTGTTTGCCGGGATTAGAGGTCACATAGAGATTGCCGTTATAAACGGCGCACCAAATCGTCACGGAGAGAGGGAGCAGATACGGGGTTTGGGTCTGAATCTTGATCTGCTTAATCTTGTCCGTGAACGACCAGTCGGTGACTGGAGCAGTGACGAGTTGCCCCTTGAGCCAAAGCCCCGGCATCTTGCATGACAAAGATCGATTGAATGGCGGGCAATCCTTAGGTTCGAAACCGGTGACGCGCGTCGCGAGCAGTAGCAAGATCAAGCAAATTAATATTGACCCGCAAATCTTTAATAGGAGCTTCAAAGGTTCACCTCCCAAATGGCAACTACGAGAGCTTTATCCTAACAAGATAGCCCCGCATCCGGTATTTCCATTTTGCTTCCCCGCCGTCAGCCAAGATACACCCAACCGTCCGTCGCGCTACAAGCGAGACTGCCCCGTTTCCGGGAACCTGGGCAGCTCTAGGTATACGGTAACCACGACAAGCAATCGATACTGCTTCTTTAACTTTCACGATGATTTAGAAAATATCGTGCACGATAAGCAAAGTCTGGGCGAGAGCCCATATTTACGGAACTACGCGGTAGCGGAAACTGCGCGACGATAGAGCATGTAGATCACGCTGATAAAGAGGACCAACGCGGGAGTAAGCAACGCGAGGATACCGTAATCGAGCGAGCGCTGGCCGGACAGGCCTAACGCGGAAGCCGACGTGTAGCAGAGGGCGCAACCCTGCGCGTAGGCGCCGCGCGCCGGAGCCAGAATCGCTAGTAGGGCAGCTAGAGTTAATTTTAGGCGCATCGTCGTTCCCTCCAAGAGCGTTTCCTCCTCCCGGTAATTCTACCTCAATGCGGCCTCATTTCAAGCAGCCTGAGGGCCTCCGGGAAGAAAAATATAAACATCATGCAGAGGCAGAAAATCGTCGCAGGAATCAAAAAAAGCACGAGTGAAACTTTTTCATACTTCAGGTGCATGAAGAAGGACATGATCAGCGCGGCCTTGACCACCGACAAGATCACCAGAATGGAGAGCATCAGCCCAGGCGGAAGTTGCATGTAAGCGAGAAACACTTCCAGGAAGGTGATGGCGACCAAACCTACCCAGATCCCTATATTCGTTCCAACGCTGGCTCCCGCGTGGCTTTCTTCGCCGTGCGCTAGTGTGTTCATCGTGTAGTTTTCTCCCGGTCCGAACGGGTTAGTATTTCACCGACATCAAATAAATCAAGGGGAACACGAACATCCAGACCAAATCGACGAAGTGCCAGTACAAGCCGTTCACCTCGACATCCTCGGCCGAAAATTTTCCGCGCCCGTAACCGACCGCCACAATCCCCAGGTAGATCACGCCGATCATGACGTGCGTCATGTGCAGGCCGGTGATCCCGAAGAAGACTGCGCCGAACAGCGGCGTGCCTTCCGGGTTTCCGGTAATGGTGAAATGCTCCTTGAAAATCATGTTCATCCACTCGGTCAAGTGCAGGCCGGTGAAGAGCAAACCTCCCACCATGGTCGCCACCATCCACATCACCGTTTTCTTGCGGTCGTTTCGCTGCGACGCCATCACGGCCATCACCATCGTCAGCGAACTTGCGAGCAAGACGATCGTCATCGTGGTCGAAAAAGCGATGGCCGGATAAATGGGAAACGGCCGGGGCCAGTCAGGATTGGTGAGCCGCGAATAGCTGTAGGTGATGAGCAGCGCCGAAAACGTCAGCGTGTCAGAGACGATGAACAGCCACATCCCCAATTTCTTCGAGCCGATGGCAAAGGGAGATTTCCCGCCGGACCATGCCGATTCCATCGCCACGTCGGTTTTCACGTCATGCACGATTCACCGTCCCAGAGTTAGAAGTGCCAGCAGAAAAACCCAAAGCCCATCCATGAAGTGCCAGTAAATCGAAGCCAACTCCGCCGCCGTGGACTGCGAGATGCGCGAACGGCTCCACGGGCGGAACGCCACGTAGAACAGCGCCAGAATTCCGCCGGCCAAGTGCGCGCCGTGCGCGGCGGTCAAGAGATAGAAGAAGCTGCTCGAGGGATTGGTGGCCAGCAACATACCCGAGGCGGCGAGCTGGTGCCAGGCAATAACTTGCCCGGTCAGGAAGAGCAATCCAAGCCCGGTGGTCACCCACCACCAGGATCGGAACGCTTCCCGCTCGCCGCCCTCTAGCTTCTTCCGCGCCACTACGATGGTGGCGCTGCTTGCGAGCAGTATCGCTGTATTGAACCAAAGGACGCGAGGCAGCGGCGTGCTCTGCCAGTCTAGGCCAAGGCCCTTTCGCACAATGTAGGAACTGGCCAGCGCCATGAAGAACATGACGATGGCGGCCAAGCCCAATTGAAGCGCGGTGAAATAAGCGCGCGGTGGCACCGGACGGCGCGGGCGGTGGGAATCTCCATCGTCGTCGCCTCCGGCGGGCGGAGGAGTTCCGCCGCCGTGGCCTGCGTCTATGATCTCGACATCGTCGACTATTGTTCCAGGCATTTTTTTTAAACCTCGCAGGCCTGTCGGAAACCCACAGACTGAAGTCTGTGCTACTTAGGCTTTGCGAACCAGATTCGGCGCGAGATGCTGCGGAATGTAATCGTCCGCGGCACCGGGCACGCTGAACTCATACGGGCCGTGATACACGACAGGCTCCACGCCGCCAAAATTATCGTGCGGCGGGGGCGAAGGGATCGACCACTCGAGCGTCGTCGCGTGCCACGGATTCTCTTCCTTGGCTTCCTTTCCCGCGAACAGGCTCCAGAGGAAATTGAACAGGAAAATCAGCTGCGCGCCAATCGTAATAAATGCCGCGATGCTGATAAACACATGCACCGGCTGAAGGGCCAAGAGAAATGGGCCCGCGGTCATTTCCGAATAGCGTCGCGGATTCCCGGCGAGTCCGAGGAAATGCATGGGCATGAAGATGGTATAGACGCCGATGAACGTGAGCCAGAAGTGGACCTTGCCGATCCCTTCATTCAAGAAGCGGCCAAACATCTTGGGGAACCAGAAATACAGGCCCGCGAACATTCCGAAGATGGCCGCGACGCCCATGATCAAGTGGAAGTGCGCGACTACGAAATATCCGTCGTGAAGGTACAGGTCCAGAGCCGGCTGCGCGAGGAATAAGCCGGAGAGACCGCCGCTTACGAACAGCGAAACAAATCCAAGCGCGAACAGCATGGCGCAGTTGAATTGGATTTTACCGCCCCACAACGTACCCAGCCAGTTAAACGTCTTGATCGCCGAGGGCACGCCGATGGTCATGGTCAGAATCGAAAAGGCGAACGCTGAATACGGGCTCATCCCGCTGACGAACATGTGATGGCCCCACACGCAAAAGCCAAGAAAGCCGATGCCGCAGACCGCTGCCACCATGGCTCGGTAACCGAAAACGGGCTTTCGCGAGAACGTCGAGAGCAAGTGCGACGCCACGCCCATTCCCGGAAGAATCGCGATATACACCTCGGGATGGCCGAAGAACCAGAAGAGGTGCTGCCACAGAAGCGGCGAACCGCCCTTGTGCCAGGTGATAACTTGGTCCGTGACCACCAGGCCACCGGGTATAAAAAAGCTGGTGCCCGCCAGCCGGTCAAGCAAGAGCAGGATGCACGCCGCGAGTAGGACGCCGAACGCCAGCAGTCCAAGAATCGCGGTGACGAACCAGGTCCAGCACGTGAGCGGCAGCCGGCCGAGCGTCATGCCCTTGGCGCGGAGATCGATCAGCGTGGTGATGAAATTCAGCGCGCCCATCAGCGATGCACCGCAGAAAATCGCCAGACCCACAATCCACAGCGTCTCGCCACCGCCTTGCCCGGGGCCGACGATTTCTCCGAGCGCGCTTAGCGGCGGGTACGAAGTCCAGCCGCCGATCGGCGCGCCTCCGGAAACAAAAAACGCGCAGATCATGACCACGAGCGAAACGAACGTGGTCCAGAACGAAAGCATGTTCAGAACAGGAAAGGCCATGTCCGCCGCGCCGATCTGAATCGGCAGAAAATAATTGCCGAAGCCGGACTGCGGCGCCGTGGTGAGCACCATGAAGACCATGATCGTGCCGTGCATGGTCATGAGCGCCAGATACTGCTCCGGCGTCATTTGGCCGCCATGGAAGAAGGCGAACTTCGCGGTCGGCCAGCCCAGGTGCAAGCGCATCAGCAACGAAAGCGCCATGCCGACGAACACCGAGAACAAGGCCAGCATCAAATACTGAATGCCAATCACCTTGTGATCGATGCTGAACACGTATTTCCGAATGAAACCGGACGGTGGATGGTGTTGCTCATGGCCGCCGCCGTTTTCGTGTGTCACCATTGCGCCTCTCCTCGGGGTCTTTGGTAGGACGGGCTTCAGCCTGTCGCTTTTCCGCTCGAAAGCAAAATCAAACCCGACAGGCTGAAGCCCGTCCTACTTACTGGTTCGCCGCTTCCTGATCTTTCTCCCACTTCTCAAAATCCGCTTCGTTCATCACCGTGAGCATGCTGTGCATACGATAGTGACCCAGCCCGCACAATTCCGCGCAGGCAATTTCATATTCCCCGGGCACAGTCGCGGTGAAGTGCATATGGATTTCCATGCCGGGCACGGCGTCCTGCTTCAGCCGCAGTTCGCGCACGTAAAAGCTATGAGTCACGTCCTGCGAGCGCAGGATCAACTCCACTTCGCGTCCCTCCGGCACCGCGATCACAGGCGAAACAATGTCGTCCTTGGACGCCGGATCGGTCGAATCCAGCCCCACCGGATTGCCCGTGGACGCACTGACCAGTTCCGGCTTCTCGCGCCCGAATTTCCCGTCCGGCCCGGCGTAGCGGAAATTCCAGACAAATTGCTGGCCGGTGACCTCGATTTGCAGCGCGCCCGGCGAAGCGCCGATGAAGTGCACTTCCGCCCAGGCGTTGCGGGCATACAGCCCCAGACCGACGAACAACACGACCGTCGCCAACGTCCAGATGATCTCCAGCGTGTTGTTGCCTTCGAAGTAGGAGGCTTTCTGCCCGTGATCGCGGAACTTGAAAATAGCGTAAGCCAGGCCAAGCTGCGCGGCCACAAAGACGATTCCGGTGATCAGGAAGGTGCGCGCATATTGCGCGTCAATCTCATGTCCGAGGTCGGTGATGGCCGGCGGAAACCACCAGATTTTCGCCCAGAAAATGTAAACGGTGACCAGTGTCATGATGACCAGAAACAGCGCGAAGGCCAGGGCCACTGCGGTGGAACCGCGTTCCGTTCGTCTACTCAGCATCGTCTCCGCTCCAGGGGCTTTTCCAGGCCTTCTTAACGCGGCCCGAATTCTCTTCCTAAGACGCTCGTGCCTGACGAAACCATTTTTTCTATCCTGAACGGGACATCATATACATCCTGCCGAGAATTTCAACAGTCATTCTTGCGGAGCTAAAAAAAAAGTAGATGCTCAAGATGGAACCGGGATGTCTTAGAATGAATCGAAAGCATGGGAGATCCGCGCGGAATGAAAAAGATACGCATGAATGGATTATTTCTCGGCATGTTTCTCGCGGCCATGGCCGCCGGAGCGATTCCCGCCAAGGCTCAGGTGGCCAGCCCTCCGGCCGGCGCCGCATGCAAATTCGAGGATGGCAAAACGATCACCGTACATTATTCAAGCCCCCGCATGCGCGGCCGGAAAATCTTCGGCGACCTGGTTCCTTATGGAGAAGTCTGGCGCACGGGAGCGGACGACGCAACCTCCTTTGTCCCGAATGTAAACTTAACCGTAGGCGGCAAGACCGTGCCCGCGGGAAAATACACAATCTTCATCCTGCCCGCGCCGGCCAAATGGACTTTGATCGTCAGCAAGCAGACCGGGGAATTCGGCATCCCGTATCCCGGCGAGCAATATGATTTCGCGCGCATGGAGATGAAAGTTTCCAAGCTTTCCTCTCCGCTCGAAAATTTCACGATTTCCTTCGATCAGACAGGAACCGCCTGCACCATGAAATTGGAGTGGGAAACGACTCGCGCTTCCATCGACATCGCCGAAAAGCGCTAGCCGCAAGGCAACATTACATTCGGAGGTTAAGTAGAACAGTCTTCAGCCTGTTGGGTTTGCTGCCTGCCAGGACCAAAACCAACAGGCTGAAGCCTATTCTACTTACGCCTCGTGAGGCGCGCGGCTCCGGTACCAAAGCAACCCGCCAAGCATGATCAGCGATCCGTAGGCGACAACGGACCCCATCTCGAGCCGGATCGCCAGCGATCTCCCAATCACATCATGAAGAGTCGGCACGCTCAACGCGAAGCTAACGAACGCGACGTTGCGTAGCACTCGCCATGTGTGCGCGTCGAGATCGGCGGAATGCCAAGCAGCGTAAAGCAGCGCGTACGGCAGCAGCAGGACCACCAGATACGGCTTGCGCGTCAGCGGGCTTAGAATCGTCGACGCAACAAACACCACGGCCCACTCGACTTGGGCCCAGCGAGAGCCGGGAAGCGGCGTTCCACGAAACGCGATGAAGCCCAGCACGGCCGCGATCGCGCAAGTAATTTCCCAAGCGATTTTGGCACTGCGAGCCCCGCTCAAAGGCAGCATAAATGTTCCAGGAACCGAGAACGGAATGTACCCGTACCCTAAAATGCGATCCCACATCGAATAAACGGATTGATGCGCATTTCCGGCGCCCCAGCTCTCGCGCAACTGCACGGGCCACAGCGCGACTCCGCTGCAAAACTTCGCCCAGCCGAGAAAGATCGCGGGCAGGAAGAAGAAAATGAGCGACGCTAGCGCCATCCAGAACGCCGCGCGCCACCGTTTCCGGTAGAGCAAGTACGGAAGAAACGCGATGGCCATCACTTTCATCGCCGCCGCCGCAGCGAGTACGATTCCGCCTGCGGCATCCCGCCCATTGCTATGCAGATAGAGTCCCCAGAGGGCAAGCGTGAACAGAATCATATTGACCTGCAACAGCTCGAAATTATTGATCAGAAATGGGAGCGTGAGGGCGAAAGGCACGAGCAGCTCGGGAGAAGTGAGGGCCAGCGATGTTTTGTCCGGCCGGAGGCCCAGGCGCTTGCCGTAGATGAGGCGGGCGATCAGGTTGAGCGCCCAAAAAATCGAGGCCCACGTCAGAGCAATCCACACAACGCGCGCCAAGTACGGCGAAACCCGGTCCAGCAATCCCAGCGGCACCGCGGCTAGACTGAAAAAAGGCGGCCACGTGTTGGCGCCCTGCGTATCGAGGTAAATATCGCGCCCGTCCCAGAATGCCTGGCCCACCGCGGCGTAACCGGCAAAGTCCACCGAGCGGCGCGCATACGCAAAAAAGCTGGCTACGAATGCCACGAAAAACGCAAAGAGAACCAGCCTGCTTTGCCATTTTCCCAGTGGATGCGGCTCTGAATATTGGTTTTGCCCGGCGCTCCGGGGAGATTCGCCAGCCAATGGAACGATTTTCGTTGCGGGACTCTTGCCGTTGGACAACGCTGCTCCCGTTTGTCCATCCTAACGAACCGGGCTAACTATTCAGCGCGCCCGTCCAATGGTTTGTCAGATACGCTTTCGTCGCAAAGATCTAATTGGAGCCGCGAACGGACGTTGTTGCCGCGGGAGTGGCGGCCGCTTCCGCTTCCGCATCGTTCTCTTCGACGATTTCGCTTTCCCATTCGACGTTGATCCCCCGCCGCACGCTTTCCGACGCGGCGCAGAGTCCTTCGTGGTGTTCCAGCGCGCGCTCGATCGTGGCGCGCTTTTCCTTGGGCACTTTCAAACGGTAGCGCAGCTTGATACCCGTTAGAATCATCTTGCCATCGACTTCCTCGATGCGGCCTTCCGCCTCGACTTGAAGCTTGTCGGGATTCGCGCTGACCCCGCGCGCCTCCAAGGCGCCCGCCACGGTCCCGGTCATGCACCCGCCGACCGCCGCGACAATGTAATCGAGCGTCGAGGCCATCGGTTCTTCCGGCGAAATCTTGAAATACTTTGCGATGCCGCCGTGAACTCCCATGCGCACCGCGCCCGGAAAACCTTCGATTTCGGCCACCTTGATTTTACTTTTTCCGGCTTCCTTGGAAATTTTTACTTTCGAGGTTTGGATTAGTTTTCCCATCGGTGTTCCTCCCAGTTACGAATGCGCAATGCGATCTATGCGAGCGCTTCCAGCAATTCCGCGACGGCAACCGGACGAGCCGGCTTCACAAACGCCGTGAACAGGCTGCGCGGGTCCGCTCCGTAAGAAATAGAATACTCCATTCCGCGAAACAGTTTCCGAGAAAAGAGACGGAAATCGGCATCCAAGGCATCGCGCGTGGCCGCGTCATTCGGAGCGATCAGGCGGTCATTGATGAAGATTTCGATGTCCTGCCCATTGAAACGAAATTTTCCATCCAGCCGAGGCTCCGCTTCCAAACGCCGGCACGCCGTCAGAGCCGCGCGGGCTGCCTGCGTCAAGCAATCTTGATTTCCGCCTTCGATGGCTGCCTTCCGGTTGTAACGCACGCCCAGGCGGTTACCGGTGTTATCGACGCTGTAGTTTCCCTCGTGTCCAATCAGCACGACTCCCGGCCCCGCGGGAACGTGCGTGTAATCAGCCACGTCGATCAACAACTCATCGCCGTTCTGGTTTTCAATCCAGCCGTGAAACACCGGGATCAGCGCCTCGAGGTTTGCCTCCTCGGGTTTCTGTACCAGAAGTTTCACGTTCACGTGCTGCAGCTGCATCTATGGAATCCCTTTTCCCGCACCCACATCCATTCTGTACCTACGTTTTTTCTCCGTGTTAAGGATTTCCGCGCGGCGCCGAAAAAACTTTACCACAGAGGACGCAGAGAAAAGCGGAGAAGGCCTGAGGGTTCGGCGCCTCAGGCATGCGCCGGCGCGGAAATCCGATTGTAGCAACTGTGCGCCGCGTCGATAAAAAGCTGCGCCTCGTCGATCAGGTAGCGAGCCGAATCCGGCGTGTAAGGTTCCCCGGATTTCTCTTGAGCGGAAAAAAGATAGTGCGCGAATTTGCCGCCGGCAAAAGGATCGAAAAATTTCTGCGTGTCGTAAAACCGAGCGCGAAATTCCCGAACGATCAGCGCCGGATCGTCCGCGATGCCCGAGGATTCGATCTTCACTAGCGCTTTCGCGGCGACCAGCATCGACCGGTAGGCTGCCTGCCCAGCCTGCTCGATTTGGCCATCCTCTAGCGCCACCTGGGCCGCGAACAATTCCCTTTCCGCGGCGCCGAGATCGAACTCGACGGAAGAAACCACCTCTCCTGCGCACTCGCCCACCCCTAGATCCGCCAGCGTGTATTCCCGCGGATCGCCCCAATCCTGGAAGAACGACCGATCCGATGGATCGGCCGGCGGGCGCGCCAAATCCTCGAGCATTTTTTTCAGCTCGACTTTGCCGGTCCGCCCGATAAAATCCTTGAAACTCTCGCCATCCTTGCGATTGGCTGCGTAACGATCCGTCAAGCGAGAAACGACTTCGGGAATATTTTTCGACGGAATCGCGATGACCGGCAGACCGTAGGAAGCCCCGTTATGTTCCCACTCGCCGCCCAGAACCACCTGAAAATGCGGCACTGCGTATCCCGACATTTTGCGGCTAACGCCATAAAAGCCTAGGTCCGCGACGTGATGCTGGCCGCAGCTATTGAAGCACCCGCTGATTTTGATGTGCAACTTCACGACAGAATCGTCCAACTGGAAATTTTTCTCGCCGAGCCTTTTGCGCAACTCCGCCGCGAGGCCCCGCGAAGAGGAAATGCCCAGCTTGCACGTGTCGGTGCCCGGGCAGGCGGCGATGTCCAGGATGCTGCCCGCACCGGAAGCGGCAAGCCCCACGGCTTCGAGGGCCTTGTGCAATTCCACAAGATCGCTCTGGCTGATCCAGCGAAGAACGATGTTTTGCTCGACCGTCGACCGAATCGTTTCCCTGGTAAAGCGGCGCGCGATGTCCGCGAGAGACTGCAATTGCGCAGAGGTAATGTCCCCCAGCGGCAGCGCGATCGTAACCACCGTGTAGCCTTCTTGCTTCTGCGCCCGCGTGTTCGTCTTCACCCAACGCTGGAACGATTCCGAGCCTAGCAGCGGCGCCTTGCCGCCAGGCCGAAGAGGCGTTTCCTGGAATTTCTCGGCGTCCTCGATGTAGTCCGTCCATCTCGGATCGTCAGGCAGACTCTTGCGCTCCTCGAGCACTAACTCCTTGAATTTTTCGATCCCCAAATCTTGAATCAGAAATTTGATGCGCGCACGGCTGCGATTTTTTTTCTCGCCCAGGCGCGCAAATACACGAGAGATCGACTGCGCCAGCGGCAGCAATTCCTCCGGCGCCACAAACTTGTCGAATAATTTGGCCTGATATGGCACGGCGCCGAGTCCACCGCCGACGCATACCTCAAAGCCACGTTTCTCTTTTCCGTTCTCGATCTTCGTGACGGCGACCATGCCCATGTCATGCATGCTGGCCAAGCCGCAAGCATGCTGCGCGCACCCGCTGAAAGACGGCTTGAATTTCCGTCCAAAATTCTGCGTGTCCGGATGGCCCATCAGGAATTTGGACATGGCCCGCGAGTAAGGAGTTACGTCGAACGTTTCGTCCGGGCAAACGCCCGAGTAGGGGCAGGCCGTCACGTTGCGCACGGAATTTCCGCAAGCCTCGCGCGTGGTGATATTGGCGGCGGCCAGGCGGCGCATCACGCTGGGAGTGTCGTCGATTTGTACGTAGTGAAGCTGAAAATCCTGCCGCGTGGTCACATGCGCGATGCCATCCGAATACTCTTCCGCCAGGTCAGCCAGCGTTTCGAGCTGCGATGCGCTGAGACCTCCCGCCGGGATCTTGATGCGCTGCATGCCCGGAGCGTCCCACATCGTGTTCGGCCCCTTGGTCAGTTCCCCCGACGGGTAGCCGAGCAGTTGCACCGTTTTGCCGTTGTGCCTTTGTCCGTTGTCGTAGCGCTGCCCATAAACGCCCCGGCGCAGCCGCGTCTCGGCAAAAAGCCGCTCGTCAATTTTGCCCTGCTTGCGCAGGGAAATTTCCGTTTCAAAGATGTCGATTTCGCGGGCCAAACCCTCCGGAATTTTCCCGGCAAGTTTTTCGGCCCACAAAGAGTTGGAAACCTTCATTTCGCCTTCGCCTCCACTGCCGCGCGCCTGCAACCGCACCCAAGCAACAGGCCCGATTCGCCCACTTTACAGCACTCCAACCAATTCCCGCGCGCTTTTTAGCGCCCCGTCAAGGCCCGCGCCGCGCCGTCTCGAAACAAAAAACCCACCTTCGGGTTGGTCACCGAGGTGGGCTGCCTGCGCTTCGATCTTGCGTTTCCCTATCGCGCAATCCCCCCACACAGCGGCACCCTGTTGCAGGAACAACAGATGCAGACGCCGATCGTAATCCAATAATTCACGGGACGCTCTCCATCATACCGCGAGAAGACAGAAAGTCAATTTCAGGGGATTGGTGGCGCAGGCTTCAGCCTGCGGGGGTTCGTCCCCAAAAGAACCAACCCCCGCAGGCTAAAGCCCGCGCTACCAGATCCGCACGCGCTCCTCCGGCCCCAGGTAGAGCTTCTCCCCAGGTTGGACTTCGAATGCCCCGTACCAGGCATCGATATTCCGCACCGTATCCGCACGGAATTGCGCGGGCGCATGCGGGTCCGTCAACACTTGCTGCCGGGCGGCGGCTTCACGTGTCTTCCTGGCCCAGTTCTGTCCGAAGGCGATAAAAAACTGTTGGTCGCCGGAGAAGCCGTCCAGCGTGGGCGCGGTCTTTCCGGCAAGCGAAGCGTGGTAGCCGTCGTAAGCAGCCGAGACGCCGGCGACGTCGGCGATATTCTCTCCAATCGTCTGCTGGCCATTCACGGAGAGATCGGGGAACGGTTTATAGGTGTCGTACTGTGCGATGAGCCTGGCCGTGGCGGCTTTGAAATGAGCGAAATCCGCGCTGGTCCACCAATTGCGCACGCGCCCCTTGGAGTCAAACTCAGCGCCCTCCGTGTCAAAGGTATGGCTAATTTCGTGCCCGATGACTGTGCCAACGCCGCCATAGTTAGCTGCGGCAGGGGCAAGCGGATCGAAGAACGGCGGCTGAAGGATGGCGGCGGGGAAATTCAGCCCGTTGTGCAGGGGCATATTGACGGCGTTCACCGTTTGCGGCGTCATGCACCATTCCTTGCGATCGACGGCGTGTCCGATGCGCGCCACATCTTGTTGGTATGCAAATACGCCGCCGCGCCAGAGGTTGCCGAAAATGTCGTTCGCCTTCACCTCATATGCGGTGTAATCGCGCCAGGTGTCCGGATACCCGATGCCCACGTCAAGGGTAGTGAGCTTGGCCTGGGCCTCGGCCTTGGTGGATGGGTCCATCCAGGAAAGCGATTCAATACGCTTTCGGAAAGCGGCGATAATGTTGGCCACCATGGCCTGAACTTGCGCTTTTGCTTCCGGCGGGAAATAGCGCTGCGCGTAGATTTGGCCCACCGCATCGCCAAGCTGTTTGTTGGCTAACAAAACGCCGCGTTGCCAGCGCGGACGCTGCTCCGGCGTGCCCTGAAGTATTTTCCCGAAGAAAGAGAACCGCTCGTCAGCGACCGCCTTAGGCAGCACTTCCGCATAGCCTTCCACAAGGTGATACGCCAGCCAGTCCTTCCAGGAGTCCAGCGGAGCGGAAGCGACGAGAGCCGATTCACCCGCAAAGGCGGTCGGCTGCCAAACGATAAAGCTGGCCTGCTTGGTGAGGCCGGCGCCGCGGAAATATTCAGACCAGTCGAGACCCGGTGCCTTCATTGCAAAATCGGCCTGCATCCAAGTGTTATTGGCCTTTTGGATGTTTTCGTCCTCTGCCAGGCTAATATGCTTTTCCGCGATCCCGTGTTCCAACTCGAGTACGCGGTCGGCACGCGCGTCGGTGTCCGAAAATCCCGCAAGCTTGAGCATGGCCGAAATGTGGTCCCGGTATTTGGCGCGAATGTCGCGCATGCGCTCGCTATCCGCAAGGTAGTATTCGCGGTCAGGCAATTGCAGTCCGCCCTGCAACAAGTAGGCCGCGTAGTGGTCGGAATCGTTGAAGCCGGGCGCGACCCACAGCCCGAAAAGGTTGGCCGTATGATAGTTGGTGTTGTTTAACGCGTCCACATCCGACCGCAGGGTTTCGCCCAAGGCCCGCGCCAATTCGCGCTTGTCGCGGATGGCGGCAATGGCATCCAGATGCGGGCGAAGCGGGGCAAGACCCGCAGCTTCGATGCCGGCTTCGTCCATGTATGAGTTGTAGAGATCGGCGATTTTGCGAGTATTGGAACCGGCCGGAGCATTTGCCTTGGCAATTTCTTCAATCAAGCCCGCAGTCCGTTTATTGCTCAAGTTCGCGAGGATGCCGAAGACGCCGATGTTGGGCCGGTCTGGGGGAATTTCGGTGCGCCGAACCCAGGCGCCATTGGCGTATTCGAAAAAATCGTCGCCTGGCTTGACCGAGGGGTCCATGTTCGCCACAACGATGCCGTGAGTATCCTGCTTGGGCGCGCCCACGGACGCGTTCTGCGCGTGAGCAGCGAGCATCGGAAAAGCGAGGATCGCGCAAATGGCGGCGCACTCGAGGATGGATTCCGGGGGGCCGAACTTGCGATTCATGATTGGCGCTCCTGAAGGCACGCAAGGCTTTATGCGCGGCCTAATAGAGATGGACGGCTGCCGCCCTAAGAAGATAGCACGCACGCCCTGCACGCTGGCAAGGCCTCCCGGGCACAGCCAGGTTGCAGCAGCCGCATCTCATTGCTGTTCTATAATGCGGCCTGGATCAGCTTCGCAGTGCTTAATCTCGTCTCCTTCCGATCCTTCCGCAGAAGAGCATCCAGCGACCATTTCCCGGGCCCGTTCAGCAGCAGAAAAGCAACCGTCATGATTTGAGCGTAGTCGGATCGGATTTCATGCAGCACAGCCCATGCTCCAATCTTGGGCAGCGCCGGCGGCAGAGGCAATGGGGATGTCCCAAGATAGAGCGATATTTTCGTCGAAAGTATGGCCACAATCATTTCAATAATGAAGGGAACGGCGATCAACCGCGTCATCAGGCCGGAAAGCAGCATCAAGCCTCCCACGATCTCCAGCCAACCGACAAAGGTGGCTGTGAAATGAGGAAACGGCATTCCTAGTTTGGTGAATCGCCCTACGCCCTGATTCACGTAGACAAATTTCAATATCCCTTCCCAAAAAAACACCCCCCCGGCCATCAGTCTGAGCAGGAGCGTGGAATTCGGGCCGGAGGTGGGTGGATTCGTGAGCCAGTTGAAGATACTCTTGATATTCATTTTCGTGTTTCTCCTTTTTTGAATTTCCGCACACTGGCTATAACCGGTCCTCTAATGATTTATTCCCAAAGAGCAGGATGAAAATGAATAAAAAAGAAATGAAAAGTTGGGATTGTCGGGAATAAATGGGGATGGCTCCAGTTATACTTATGAGCCGTGCCAGAGGAAAATATCTCCAGCGGTTCGTTTGAAGAGCTGGCCATGCCGCTCTTTGATTCGCTCTATAACTTCGCGCGCTGGCTCACGCACGACCGCGAGGAAGCGGAAGACCTGGTGCAGGAAACATACAGCAAGGCACTGAAAGGATTTCCGTCGTTTCAGCAGGGAACGAATTTTCGTGCCTGGATATACCGCATCCTGCGGAACACGTTTCTGACCTCCCGGACGGGACTGAAAAGCGGCATGACCGTCTCGTTGGATTCCGAGCAAGGTGAATCCCTGGAGCCGTCAACGACGGAAACGCCCGAGTCCCTTCTGATCGACCGCTCCAATCAGCAAATGGTCCAGGAAGCGATCGAGGAGTTGCCGATCAACTTCCGAGAGATTATTTTGCTGTGCGATGTGGAGGAAATGTCCTACCGGGAAATTGCGGAAACAATTTCCATTCCAATCGGTACGGTGATGTCCCGCCTGGCGAGAGCGAGAAATGCGCTTCGCCTGGGGCTGGTGAAGAGACTGCAAGGGGTTTGAAAAATGGCTTGTGATTCCTGGCGGAACAAGATCGAGGCCTTCGCGGATGGGGAACTCTCCGCCGAGGAGATGCGCGCGGTCGGGGACCATCTCCGTGGTTGCGTGTCCTGCAACGCGGATTTACTGAGCCGCGTGCAGTTGAAGCGCGCGATTAAAACTGCTGGGAAGCGGTTTTCTCCCAGCCTCGAACTCAGGCAAAGGATACAAAGGGGACTCCCGGCGGAAAACAAGCGGGGTTGGCTTGGGAACTGGGTGCCAAAGCTGGCTGGGGCCGCCGCATTCGTTTTCATCGTTGTATTGCTTTTCCGCGGATGGTCGTCTAACCAGCAAGCGCAGACTTTCGCGGAACTGGCGGATCTCCACGTTGCCACGCTGGCCAGCGCCGCTCCGGTGGACGTCATTTCCACCGACCGCCACACAGTCAAACCCTGGTTCCAGGGAAAGCTCCCATTTACATTTAATCTGCCCGAACTGGCGAACACTCCCTTTACGCTCGAAGGCGGACGGATGTCTTACCTCGGTCAAGCACCCGGAGCTCAACTGATTTTCAAGATTGGAAACCATCGGATTTCCGTCTTCATCTTCCAGAATCGGCTGGACCGCCGCCTTACTTCAAGCGATACCCGCTCCAGGCGCGTGACTTTCAATATGGAAACCTGGGCGGAAGAGGACTTGCGTTATTTCGTCATCGGCGACGCTGACGCAAATGATATCCGCAGATTGAGCGAATTGTTGAAGATGGCGGCAAGGTCATAATGGGAAAATAAAGCGTGCTATTATCTGCTAGCTCGATTCGGAATCGCCTTTAATGGGTTCGCCCGGGAACGCCAATCTCCCGATTGGCGTCTCGCAAATCGCGAATTAGGAGATTGGCGTTCCCGGGTCTAGTGCCCCATTTAGTGGCTGTTCGGATGGTCGTGGCGCCAGTTCCAGTAATTTTTCTGTTCGTCCTTATTCAGCTTGTTGTAGTCGCGGTAAGGCTCGTGGCGCTCGTTCCAATAACTGTTGTACGCGACGACCTCATTGTGATCCCAGGTATGGTAATCGCTGTGATATTCATCGTAGACGCGCACGTGGGCGGCGCAACCCAACCCCGCCAGACTGATCAGGAGACTCGCCGCAAGAACGGTGGAACTGAGAATTCGCTTGATGGTGTACATTTGTGTAGCCCTCCGTAGACTCGCTGGAAATCGAGCATTCGTGTTCCTCTCTTGCGTTCAACACGAAATCAGGACCAAGGTTGCACGGCCCCGCAGTAATCCTTCCCAATTTGGAAGAATTCCTACGCTCTGGGAGCCTTGCAATTGTCGGACCAGGCCATCAAAAATGCGCAAAACTCCCTAAGGCATTTATGGCCAGAAGGTTACAATGACCACGCGCATGGGAATCTCCATGTTTTACAGTACGGCGGCCTAATTCTTTTTTACACCGGTTAGGAAATCACGCTTGTTTTTCATAGGCTTACCAAATGTTCTTTGTCCGAGCGACACTGCAAGGAAATTCTGCATCGAAGTGAATGGGTAGTCTTGTCTCATCGACGGGACGCAATGCTTCCGCGCCTCGACAACGATTTCCATTCCCTTTCCGGAGGCAGTTTTCATGGCTCGAAGGTTGTCGTTCCTGCTGGGCCTGCTTTTCCTCTGTTCGATTTCCGCCTGGGCGCAGAGCGGAGCGAGCCTGTTTGGCGGCTATTCCTACGAACGGCTTGACAGTTCACCGGGGAGAAACCTAAACGGGCTGGAATTCACCGGACAATACAAATTCGTGAATTTTCTGGGCATCGCGGCGGACCTGGACGCCCACTTCGGGAATCCCTCGGAACCCGACGCGCGGACGGTGCATTTCATGGTCGGACCACAAATCTCTTTTCCGTCGCGCGTTTCTCCCTTCTTTCACGTTTTGGGCGGCCTTGGCCATGTCGACTTGAATGGAAGCTCAAACACTTCCTTTGCGACAGCCATCGGGGCCGGAATCGACATGCGCGTCGCGCCGCTGATTTCCTGGCGAATCATCCAAGGCGATGACGTGATTACACGTTACTTCGGCGTGATCCAACACAACGCGCGGCTGTCGACGGGACTCGTGTTCCGGTTCTAACCTCAATCGTGGTCATTAACGAAACGAAAGTGCACTTTGTATTTGAGAAATCAGCAATTATCCAAGAGTGCGAAGAAGGAATCCCGTGAAATTCCGGCCGTGCGAATTAAAGTGAGGAAGATGTTTTTGCAGACTTCGTCATAGCAGGGAATAATCAGGGGGCGCGCCACGCCGGACTTTTCCATTTTGATGTGACTTCCCTTTTGCCCGGCTCTCGTTTAGCCAATCTGTTCAAAAACACATACGAGTTTTCGCCATGGCAGCGCCGTCAGGCGTGGCATGGCGCGTTTTTCTGAAAGCGCAATGGGATTGGGACCATCAACGGGAAGGCTCCTTCTGGCCGGCTGGCAATAGTCTTTTCGATTTTCGTGAATCCAAGTTCTCGAAGGGCCTGATCAAGTGAACCTCTTTCCAGGCAGCTGATAACGAACAGTTCGGTGGCCTCTGAGAGATTCCGCCGCGGTTCCGCTTGCGTCCTGCCTTGCGTCGTGATGTCCAGCGGCGGGCAATGGGCGATGTACCAGCCGTCCTCTCGCTTCATCATGCCGAATAACTTTAGTTGCAGCACGCCTTGCATGTTTTCTCCCTTACAGGAAAGGCCAGCGGCCAAAGCCGAATTCTTCTTTCATAGATTATGGCACGGCCGAAGCCGCGCCCTACAAAGATCTAACGGGCCGCGTCTGGGCAATGAAGCTAGGGTTCCTTAGATAACCTCCGGCCGCGAATCTTGATAAATGGGTTCGGCGGGCTTATGCAGATGGATTCCTGATCCAGCCCTAGCGTGCGTGGATTCCCCGGAGAGCAGGCGGACTGTGAGAACGACCGCTGGCACTGCGTACACGAAAGTCCCGAAGGCCCACATGAGGGCGCCGGCGAAAACCTGATCGTCAAGAGGAGACACGCGGAAAACCATGGACGCCGATCCGTAAGACGGATACAGTACGCGATCACAAAACGTGAGAAACGCTCCCAGCGCGCCGCCCGGCAATGTCCCTAGAAATAGATAAAGGGGAATCGACCAGCGGGGCCACCTTTCCACGCTGGGAAAAGGCAAAATGACGGGCCACCAAAACATAAGTGAAGTCCCGAAAAAACAGACGTGCTCGAATTTATGCCAAGACTCCGACCGCAGGGCGAGCTCAAACGCGGCGGGAACATGCCATGCGATCAGGGCCACTGCGGCGGCGGTCCAGCAAACGGCGGGATTCGTAAGAATGCCGCCGACCCATTGCGCGGGAGAGCTACACAGCAGCCGTCCCGCGGGGCGGCGGAACGGGCGAGGAAGCCCGCGAAGAATTGGGAGCGTCGGAGCCCCTAGCAAAATGAATGGAGGAGCGACGGCCATGAGCAAAAGATGCTGCACCATGTGAACCGAGAGGGACACGTCGTCAAGCGCTTCGAGCGGCGATCCGATAGCGATCCACAAGGAAACTATCCCAGCCAGGAATGCGACAAGCCGCCAAGGCGAAATCAGGACGGGAAAGACTCTGCGAAGACGAAACCAGCCAATCGCGTAGAGGAAAGCAGCGACAACGAGCGACGCGTCCAACCCGAGAGGCGCGGACCAGGATTCGAGAATGGTTTGGGCTTCCAGCGTCATTGAAATGGTTTGACCCTCATGGATTCGTCGAAGGCTGGGCTCCCGCCTCGCTCCCGAGCGCGATGGCGCGCGAAGCGTCGCGTGCCGGCGATTGTCCTGCGGGGTGCAATGTCTCGAGGAACGCGACAAGGGCCGTCGTTTCGGGCGGGGTGAGATTCTTGCCGTAAGCGGGCATGTTGCCGCCGCCCTGAATTACTTGCCGAATCAGTTGATCTTGCGTCAGCCGCACAGCCACGGCGTCCAGCGCCGGCCCGCGCTTTCCGCCTTGATCGCCCAGAGAGTGGCAGTTATGGCATTGCTTGTCCTGGAAAATCAGAGCCCCTTGCCGTTCGAGCGCGGACCGGTTGTGCAGAAACTCGGCTGGAATTGGAATGCTGCTCCAGGCATCCATGACGGGACTCCACGGCGTATAGACCGCGAGGCGCGTGAACGTTCCGAGCGATACCGCCACGAGAAGAATCGTAAGAACCGCCAACGGCCTGCGCCTCCAGCTTTTCTCACCTTCGCCAAAAACGAAGGGCAAAAGCAAAAGCGCCAAGATGATCACCACCGGGCCGATCAGTAGAGCCGGCGTTTCCATCGACGGCGGCAAGAACGAGAGCACGGCGTAAAGCCACAGGAAAAAGAAATCGGGCCTCGGCGCGGTTTGAATGATCGTGGGATCCGGCGGCCCCGAAGGTCCGAATGGCCCGAAGTACAGCGCGCAGGCAGCGATCGAAAGAAATATCAGGGCCGAGAAAAAGAGATCTTTCCAAATTGCATCAGGAAAGAACGGCATGCCGTCCTTCTGGGTCAGCTCATGATATTCCTTGAGATAGGTAGCCTTGCGAACAATCCGTCCGGGCATCGGCCATTCGTTAATTCCAAGTTTGATGACCATCAGCAAGTGGACGGCAACAAACGCGATGAGAAGTCCAGGGACGACGAAAACGTGGAGCGCGAAGAATCGCGAGAGCGTAGCGCCCGCAATGATCGGACCGCCCAGCATCAAGTTGACGATCGAGGGTCCCATTACGGGCACGCGGCTGGCAATCGAAGCTCCAATTCCAAGGCCCCAATACGCGTCCTGGTCGAATCTCAATACCTGTCCGGTGAAGGCCATGCCCAGCGTCACAATCAAAAGAAACACACCGACAACCCAAGTCAGCTCCCGCGGATATTTGTAAGCGCCAAACAGAAAAACTTGGACCATATGAATCAGTACGATCGCCACCATGAAGTCCGAACCCCAGCCATGAAGCCCTCGAATAAACCAGCCGAGCGCGACATTATGATTGAGGGTCTGGAGGCTGTTCCAAGCCTCGCCCGCGGAGGGCACGTACACGAGCGCCAGCATGATCCCGGTAACGATCTGCAACAGGAACACGGCGAAAGCGGCACTGCCAAAAACATAAAACCAGCTCGCCGATTTGCGAGGGACGCGATGCTGCATCGTATCGCGGATGGTTGCGTCAATCTGGAGACGCGCATCCAGCCACTCGCCGATGGATTCGATCAGACGCATGTTCGTATCTCTCGAACAAGATTGGAAGCCTGGCCAGGCGTGGGCATCTGACCGGCTTTGATCAACAGCTTCCCGCTCTCAATCCTGTAATCGTATTCAAACAATCCGCGTTCCGGCGGACCGGAAGCGCGCGAGCCGTCCTGGTAATACGCGCCCCCATGGCAGGGGCAAAGGAAAAGTCCCGACTGTGGAAACCAGCGAACAGGACAACCCAGATGCGCACAATTGATCGCAAACACCTGATACGTTTTCCCGTCCACATTACGGACCCAGCAAGCGATGTCAGCCGTGTCCCCATCCCATGCACTCACCACGGGATTTCGATACGTCGCCAGGCGCGTCTCCCCGGAAGGAAATTGTTCGAGGCCGCCAAGAGGAATCCACGACTCGTAGCCGGGGTTTCTCTCTCGCGCAGCGGGAGAAAGGAGATAACGCACAATCGGGACCGCTAGAATCAGCCCCACGATCCCGTTGCAGAAAATTCCGAGTTTCGTGAAAAAAGCACGCCTGGAAACCTCACTCGGCGTAGTCATCGAATTTCTCCCGTCGATTTCGCAACGCTTGGAAACGGCTGCCCGGGAAATTTCTGCCGCTGGGAAGCGAGCCATGCCACCACATCGGAGATATCCTGCGCAGACATCGGCTTCCCCGGGACGTCGCTCCGCCAGTCGGGAGCGCCCAGCTCGGGACGCCCCGCGATCACAATGGTCCTCAGTTCTTGATCGCTAACCAACGCGAGGAAGGAACCATCCACGATCGAACTGGCCTTCGTCCCTCCTCGGCCCGCGGCGCCGTGGCAGGAAGAACAATACGTGGCATAAACCTCCGCTCCACGCGCGGAATCGCCTGGCGCCGAGGAAGAATACGGAGGCGGGTCCGCGCCTTGAAAAATATCCGGCTGCGACCAATGCTCGCGAATACCGCCAACGATCACGCCGATCTGCTTATCAGTAAGCATGCCTCCGGCGCTTTGCGCAAATGCGGGCATGGAAGTTCCGAGAATTCCGTTCGCAGTCGCGCGGTGCAAAACCGCGTCGTCAGCAATTGCCAAGTAAACAGGATTCGCGAGAGAGATTGCAGCTCCCCCTTTTCCTTCCACGCCGTGGCAACCCGCACAATTCTTCTGGTACAAAGTGCCGAAATCTGAAATTTCGTTCGGCATGACCGGCATCTCACCCGGGCGCGGACGCCCAGGTGAGTCCGCGCATCCGAACAAACCTAGCGCGGAGAGCCCCAAGCCCCCGAGGATGAGCGGCAGAAGCCTCATCACGACCCGTTCCTTGGCGGTTTTTCTTCCTTCATTCCCGGCGCCTCAATCCCGGCACGCATCAGAAAGGGCTCGAACTGCCGCGTGCCGATGCGGTCCTGGCGCACCACCACCAATCCCGCGACGATTCCGAAAGCGAACTGGGAAGCAATGAACCACCACCAATCGATCCGCGCGTCCAGAAGAGGATTGAGAAGGCCCAGGATGCTGTGCAGCAATCCCGTCCAAAGGATGGGGGCCACAACGCCTCCCAGGAGAATGGGCCGGCGCGGAAACATCGGCAGCATCGCCCCATAGAGCATCCCGACTAGTAGAGACGTGAGCAGATGAATGAGAACCGCCAGAAGGAAGCTGCCCAAGTGAAACGCGTTAAGCGATGCCGTCCCAAATTCCAGCGATTGCGCATAGCCGGTCGCTGCCAATAGGTTGATCGGATACCAGATGCTTCCCTGTTTAAGTAGACCGTAAAGGCATGCAAGCACCGCCATGGCCACGCTACCTGCGAGGCCACCTTTAATTCCCGCAGACACCGGATACGTTTCCAGCGGAAGCAGCGGCCGCGGAAGGTGTGGCGCGACCGGCAGCCTTTCGACGCGGCGCACGGAAACAGGCACGACGGGCGCTTCTACTCGCACCTCCACCGTCTCTTCCTTTTCGTGCGGGAGAACATCGCGGAACCACCCGGCGCATCCGCTCACGAAGAGGATCGCTCCGAGGATGCTGACCGATGCGCTCGTAAGGAGTCCGGCAAAAAGCAGCGTGACGCCGAACGCGAGCACGATGGGCCAAGCCGTCCGCGCCGGCAGCTTGACCGCTTCTGGCGCAGCTTCGGGTTCTTCCGCTCGCATCACAGGCGAAACCATGGAACTCCGCTTTCCTCACCGGCCGATGACATATACCACGGTGAACACAACCACCCAGACTGCATCCACGAAATGCCAGTACAAAGAAAAAACTTCCGCGCGCTCGCCGTGCTCCGGCTTCACCTTTCCAAGCAGCGCGAAGATCAAGCCCAAAGCGATGAGCGTCAACCCCACGGTCACGTGGAAAGCGTGCAGTCCGACAAGCGAGTAATACGTCGTGCCAAAAAGATTGGTGCTGACGGTCAGCCCCTGATCGAAGATCAGGTGATGCCACTCGCGGCCCGTTTCGACCAGAAAAATCGCGCCCAGGGCGAACGTAACGAACCACCACAATCCAAACGCGCCGACCTTCGCGTTCCGCAACGCTCGAACAGCGAGATGAATCGTCAGGCTGCTGGAGAGCAAGCAGACGGTGCTAAAGATGGGAAGCTCGAGCACGTCTTTCGGCGCGGGCCCCGAAAGGCTCTTGCCGACATAAAAAATGTAGGCGACCACGAAAATCGTGAAGATGGCGGCTTCCGCGGCAATCAAGGAAAACATGCCCACACGACCGCGAGAAGGAAGCACCCACTTAGGCTCAGCCGAGGGCCGTGTAATCGCTGCGCTGCTCAATCGAGTTCTCCTTACTGATCGTACTTCCAATCCGGATCTTCCGGATGCTTGAGGTCCCAAAGCGGGCGCCGGCTCCTGACAACGGGAACCTTGGCAAAGTCATATTCCTGCGGAGGCGAAGTCGTGGACCACTCGAGCGTCCACGCGTCCCAGGGATCGTTCCCAGCGGGCGCGCCCTTGAACGCCGACCATAGCAAGTTGAACGCAAACGCGATCACCCCGGCGATCTGGAAAAACATGCCGATGGTGACGATCAAGTTCCAGATTTCCCAGCCGCGCCCAGGCTCGTACGTGTAGATTCTTCGCGGCATCCCCAACATCCCTGGGATATGCATGAAATCGAATGTCAGGTGAAAGCCGATGAGAAATAGCCAGAAATGCCATTTGGCGAGGGTCTCGCTGTACATACGCCCGCTCATCTTCGGAAACCAATAGTAGAATGCGGCAAAGATTGTAAATAGGATTCCCCCCACGATGACGTAATGAAAATGCGCGACTACGAAGTAGGAGTTGCTGAGCTGCCAGTCAAATGGGGATGCGCCCAGCATGATTCCCGTCAGGCCCGCGATGAGGAATTGAAACAGAAAGCCGATACAAAACAGCATGGGAGCCTTCAGCTGCAACTTCCCGCCCCACATCGTTCCTACCCAATTGAAGATCTTGATCCCGGTGGGAACCGCGATGGCCATCGTCGTGACGGTGAAGAACGTGTTCCCGTAGGAGCTCATCCCGACCGTAAACATGTGGTGAGCCCAGACGCTAAAGCTGATGAATCCGATGCCTACCGTTGCCCCCACCATCACCGGATATCCGAAAATCGGTTTGCGTGAGAACACCGGGATGATTTCGGAAGCGAAAGCGAAGGCAGGGACAACCAGGATGTACACTTCCGGGTGGCCGAAAATCCAGAAGAAGTGCATCCAAAGAACCGCCGAACCTCCGGCCTGCGCGTCAAAGAAGTGCCCGCCAAGATACCGGTCGATGGACAGCATGGTCTGCGCCGCAGTGAGAGGCGAGATCGCCAAGATGACCATTCCGCCCATGATCAGATTTAGCCACGCCAGGAGCGGCATTTTTCCGAGGGTCATGCCCGGACAGCGCATGCACAAAATCGTCGTTATGAAATTGACAGCCGTTCCGATGCTTCCAAAGCCGGAGACGAGCAGACCCAGCGTCCAGAAGTCGGTGCTGTGTCCGGGCGAAAATGCCCGCGCGGTGAGCGGGGCATACGCGAACCAACCCACATCCGGCGCTTCCCCCGCACCATAAAGCCCGCTCCCGCCGATGAAGCTGTAATAAAGAAGCAGGCCTCCGAAAGCAGTCAGCCAGAAGCTGAAGGCGTTCAGCCGCGGGAAAGCCATATCTCGAGTGCCAATCATCAAAGGAATCAAATAAGTGCCGAAACCGAACAGGATTGGCATGGCCACGAAAAAGATCATGGTGGTGCCATGCATCGTGAACATGCGATTGAACACTTCGGGCGAAACGAAATGGTTGTGCGGAACGATGAGCTGAATCCGCATAATCAACGCCTCAATACCGCCAATGACGAGGAATATGAGGCCGTAGAGGATGTAGAGAATCCCGAGCTTCTTGTGGTCCACTGTTACAATCCAATCGTGCAGCCGGTCGCCGATGGGGCGTGCGCCGTGGTCCACTAGGTTGAGCGCGATGGAATCGGAGGCCATGCCTGTGCCCTCTTATCGAAGCGTCTCGAGATACGCCGTGAGCGCGTCCAAATCGTGATCGGTCAATTTCATCGCCGGCATGAGCGAGCCGGGCTTGATAGCGTCGGGATCCTGAATCCACGTCTTGAGATTTTCCGGAGTATTGGGCGCCGCGCCCGAGGCGATCGTTTCGCGGCTCATCAAGTGAGTCAGATCAGGGCCAAAACGGCCGTCCGCCACGGTTCCGGAAACGGTATGGCAGTTGATGCAAGCGGTTGTTTCAAAGATCCGCCGCCCTTCGTTCGCCGCGTCGGTCGTCTGGGCAGGCATCTTTTCTTGCTGGATCCATTGCGCGAATTGCTCCGGCGAATCGACGTAAACTCGCAAGAGCATTTTGGCGTGCTGCAATCCGCAGTACTGCGCGCACTGTCCGACGTACACACCAACTTCATGCGGATCGATCCACATTTTGTTGATGCGGTTCGGAATCAAATCCGTTTTTCCCGCGAGGCGCGGGACCCAAAAACTGTGGTCCGTGTCCGCGGACATCAATGTGAGAAACGTGGGCGAGGGATGTGCGGGATCGCTCACGGGAACGTGCAGCTCATTTGCAGTGACCACCCCGAGAGCCGGATACCGGAATTCCCACCAGAACTGATGGCCAATGGCGGTGACTTCAATCGCACCCGCGGGTTTCCGTGCATCCTGAATGGCGTGAATGACTCGCGCCGTGGCCGTAAACAGGATGAGCACGGTGAGGATGGGAATCACGGTCCACGCGGTTTCAATCTGGTTGCTGCCGTACACCTGGGGAGGCTCGGGGCCATCCGCGGATCGCCCGCGAAACTTTACAACGGCATACGCGATCAGACTGAAGACGATTACAAAAATGGCGCCCGTGACGGACAGAACCAAAAGGGACAATCTATATATGGAATCCGCGGGCGTGGATTCCGGCTTGAAAATGTTGGGAATCGCAGGACCGATCGAAGCCAAGCACGTACTGGCGGCGATCAGCACCGCGGCCGGCAACGCGAATATTCCGGCGACCGGCCCAGTAATCTTGCCCCGGTATGATTTCTTCACAAGCATTCTCCGCCGAGCGCAAAAATTCCCGCCTCTTCGCGCTCTCAAACCAGGCGAACGTTGCGTTCCATCATCTTAATGAGCGTGTCCAAGCGGCCCGAGAGCACCTGCTTCGCCACACTCAGCGTAAAACCCTTTGCCGTGTGAAATGGAACGTGCGACGGCAGCGAGAGCGCCAACGGATCCACGACGGCGTCGACCACGACGGGTCCGCCCTTGTGCGCCAGCGCCTCGGCAAGCCCCTCGCGAACGTCGCCGGGTTCTTCGATCCGGATTCCCTTGGCGCCCATCGCTTCGGCGACCTTGGCGAAATTGGGATTCTTGAACTCCACGCCGAAGGGGACGAAGCCGGCTTCTTGCTGCTCGATGTTGACGAAGTCCAGGGATTCATTGTTCAAAATAATTTGTACCACTGGAGACTTTCGCTCCACTTGCGTCAAGAGGTCGCCCAGTGCAAGCATCGTGAAGCCGCCGTCGCCGCACAGCGCAATCGTTTGCCGGCCTGGGTACGCCAGTTGTGCGCCGAATGCATTGGGCGCGGCATTGGCCATGGAAGCCCACGAAAAGGAGCCGAAAATCCTGCGATTTGCGCCGCCGCGGATGTGTCTCGCTGCCCAGATGCACGCTGTCCCGGTGTCAACAAAAAACATGGCGTCCTCGGAAGCAAGTTCGGACAGCGTCGCGGCCAGATATTCCGGACGGATGGGTTTTATCCCCGGTCCTTTATCGACGTAGTGCTGCAAGAGTTCGTGGAGAGAGCTGGTGTCGGCGACCTGCTTGTTGAGAAATTTGTTGTCGGTTTTTTCTCGCACCCTCCCGAGCAATGCCGCAACGGTGGCCTTGATGTCTCCAACAAGCCCGAGATCGACGGCTGTGCGGCGGCCAATGTGTTTAGGGTTCTTGTCAATCTGAACTTTTTTCACGCTATCGCCAGGGAGAAATTCCGAGAAGGGAAAATCCGTTCCGAGCATGAGCAGGAGCTCGGCGTCGTGGATCGCGCCGTAGGCCCCTCCGTACCCAAGCAAGCCAGTCATGCCGACAGCGTTCGGATTGTCATGTTCCAGCCACTGCTTGCCGCGGAACGAATAGCCCACGGGAGCATTCAGTCTGCCTGCCAGATGCAGCACTTCCTCGCGCGCTTCTCTGCAGCCATCGCCGCCGAAAATGGCCACCGTTTCCGCCTCGTCGATCATCTTCACAAGCCGGTCGAGATCCGCGTCGGAAGGGCGCAGAACGGGCGTGGACGGAATACTGACTTCGGCCGACTGAGTATCCGTTGAGGCCGACGCGATATCGCCGGGCAGAGAAATGACCGTGGGACCTTTTTCCAGGATCGCAGTGAGAATCGCGCTTTGGAAAATTGGGCGCGCCTGCTCTGGGTTAACGACCCTGCCCGTATACAGCGACGCCGTATCGAAAAACTTATAAGGATTGAGTTCTTCCAGCGCGGCCGTGTCGATGATGCCCGTCTCCACGTCACCCGCTATCGCGATGATAGACGCCCCTTCCTTGCGGGCGTCCATCAGGCCATTGAATAAATGGACGACGCCAGGGCCGGCGGTCCCGCACACCGCCACCGGGTTGCCACTCAGGTAAGCTTCGGCGACCGCGGCGAAAACTCCGTATTCTTCATGGCGCACGTGGATGAACTCGATCTTGCCGTTGCGGCGCAGCGCGTCGATCACGGGATTGAGCGCGTCTCCAACAATGCCGTAGCAGCGTTTCACGCCCGCGTTCGCCAGCATCTCCCACAAGAGGTCTGCAACTTTTACCGACATGGAGTTCGCCTCTTCACTCTCGAGGTACAATCCAACTTCGCGCTTTGCGGTGTTGGGATCAGCGTCATGCTCCCGGGCAATTCATCCGCCAGCGGTTGGGCCGTTCTGCCCGCTGAAAAGAGGAATTTCATTTGTCCGAAGCAGCCCTAGAGTCAGAGACAGGTGTCAACATGTCCGCATCTGTCGGCCCGTTGACAGGAGCCCGGACACGGCCTGCAAACCAGCGGTGGGCATCGATGTACCCCGCGGTCCGGGCGAGAGCGATTCGCCAGCCCTGATCCAACGCCAAAAGGAAAGCCGCCACGACCGCGATGCAAGCAAACAGGGCAGCAAAAATAAGCACCGCAGCGATCAGCTCCTGCACGAAGAACTGTCGGATCGCGATCAGGGCCGCCACGGAAAGCGCCATCCACTTTAAAATCTTCCCCCTCGAATTTTGATCGTCCATTCCGCCACCCCCAAGTCTGCGACGCCCAATCGAAATACCCCGTCCATCGCAGCAATTCCGGGTCCAGTTTCAAGCTGCGGAATACTTTCACAATTTGGCTGACGGGACAATCCCTGTTTTTTTTCCCTTCACGGGAACCATGAACGCGTTCAGGACGATTGCGAGTGCCGGAGCCCCTTCCCGCCAACGCGTACCGCAGCCAAGCCAATCCGTGCAAGCCATTCGGAACGATCCATTCGCGGGGCGTAACTCGATGGTGGTATTCCCGCCCCTCGCCTCCGGGGTACGGAAAAACCATTCCATCTCGTGATGCACTGGCGTGTCTCGGTCCGGCATATTTGCCGCGCAAGAAATCAAGTGATGGAGCCGGCGGAAATCTCGGGTGACCTGGGTTTTTCCGCGGGGAACCACAGACGACTAGCACCAGGAGGTTTGCAATGGGATTGACAACTTTCTCCTTTCCTTACTCGCACAGCGCAGATTCCCAAGTGCCATGCGATCTCTCGATCGAACTGGAAAGAAACCCATCGCGATGGCCGATCGGTAGCGAGCGGTTACCAACGAGGAACGTGGCCTCGGCCTCTGCCACGCTGACAATTACCCGCCGGCGTGCCGGGACAGATGACGGCAACCTCTCGGACGAGGAGATCCAAGGCGAGACGGGCTTTGAAGGCATCGTGGGCCGCAGCGCTGTTCTGCGCGAGGTGCTGCGATTGATCGAAACCGTGGCCACCGGAGATTCGACCGTTCTCTTATTGGGCGAGACGGGCACGGGCAAAGAACTCATTGCACGCGCCATCCACAAGCGCAGCCGCCGCAAGGAACGCAACCTTGTCAAGCTGAACTGCGCGGCCATCCCCACGGGCCTGTTGGAAAGCGAGATATTCGGCCATGAGCGAGGCGCGTTCACGGGCGCCATCGCCCAGAAAATCGGCCGGATGGAGCTGGCAGACCGAGGCTCACTCTTCCTGGACGAAATCGGCGACATCCCCTTGGAGCTGCAACCGAAGCTCCTGCGCGTCTTGCAGGAACGGGAGTTCGAGCGTTTGGGGAGCACGCGCACGCAGAGAGTCGACGTTCGAGTGATTGCCGCAACCCATCGCAACTTGGAAGAAATGATCGCCGCGAAGCAGTTCCGCAGCGACCTCTATTACCGGCTCAACGTTATCCCTATCCGCATCCCGCCTCTGCGCGAGCGTCGCGAGGATATCCCACATCTCGTTCGGCATTTTGTTCGACAGGCCGCGCGGAAGATGAACAAATCCATCGATGTAATCCCCTGCGGAATTGTGAATGCCTTAACGCAATATTCATGGCCGGGAAATATTCGCGAATTGGAGAATGTAATCGAACGCGCGGTCATTCTTTCTCCCGGCCAAGAGCTGCGGGTGCCCATTCAAGACCTACAATCTCCCATCGCGCCCGCGCAAACTCACGGGGGAAATCAAACACTGGAAGAAGTCGAGCGCAGGCACATCTTGAACACCCTGAAAGAAACGCGCTGGGTCGTTTCCGGCCCAAGGGGCGCAGCACGGCGTCTGGGTTTAAACCGCGCCACTCTCTATTTCCGTATGAAAAAACTCGGAATCGCGCGCCCCGGATCTGCATCATATCCTGACGTGGGGGATGGGACGACGTGGGCAAGCGAGCCTTTGGGCCGTTCGGAGCTATTTGCAGGGGAGCTGCGTTGAGCGAGAAGTCGGCGCGACCGAGCCCTGCTCTTACAGAGGCGAATAAAAGGGATATTCGGCAGCGCCGGGTCGTGTCTTTTCGTGCCCCAGGGTTCCGTCGCGGTCGGCAATCTAAGATTGGTTTGTTCTTTCTGGCGGGTCTGTGGGCATGCTTGTCGTCGGCGCACATGGCATTCGCATATCCGCACAAAACGAAAAGCAGCGACGAACAAGGCGCCGCGTCATCGATCGCAGGAACCGTAAGCGTTATGACAGGCCAGGGCCAGGCGAATAGCCTTGCGGGCGTCACCGTGAAATTGACGAACCCGAGTGCAGGATCCACGGGGCAATCGACGGTCACCGATCCGAGCGGCCATTTTCAATTTACGCAGCTCGCCGCTGGGACTTACACGCTCGAGGTCAGCGCGGAAGGTTTCAGATCCTGGAGTATGACCATCGCACTGGGCCCAGCCCAAGCCGCAGTTCAAGACATCACCGTCGAAATCAATGCCGTCAACGAGCAAATCGAAGTGCTAGGGGAGAACCTTGAGATTTCCACGGGCAGCGCGCAGAACACCGCGACGGTCAGCAACCGCGAATTAGACACCCTGCCCCTTGCCGAGGAGAAATTCACGGAGGCGCTGCCTCTCACCACCGGCGTAATTCGCACCCCCGAAGGAAGGCTCAATTTTAACGGCCAGGCGGAAAACCAGGGAATCCTCCTGATCAACTCGACCGAGGCCGTGGACCCGGTGACCGGAAGCTTCACAATTCCTCTACCCGTCGACGTCATTCAGTCGATGAGCGTCCACAGTTCTCCGGACACGGCCGAATACGGCGGATTCTCCGGAGGATTGACGGAGATCGAAACCAAGCCGCCATTCGATGCCTGGAATTATAAGTTACATAATTTGACGCCGAGTTTTCGTGGCGAGAACGGCCACCTCATCGGCGTCGGCGCGTTTAATCCACGCCTTTCCTTCGGCGGCCCTTTGATTGAAGGCAAGCTGAACTTCACCGAAGAATTGACCTATGAAGTGAGAAACACGCCGGTGCGCGGGCTTTCCTGGCCCTTTAACGAAACAAAAACCAGAAGCGTCACATCCTTCACGCAATTGGAATATATTATTTCGCCGCACCATCTTCTGGATGTGAATGTAAATGTTTTCCCGCTGCGCACGCAGTTCGCAAATATCAATGCGCTGGTTCCGCAAAGTGCCTCGTCCGATTACGGACAAAATGGCGTGTCGGTAGGGGCCTCGGACAGCTACCAGCTCAGTTCCGGCGGCGTCTTAAACACCGTTCTTCGCTACACCCGATTCGACAGCCACGCGCATGGCCAGGGTTCCGAGGACATGGAGGTTACCCCGAATGGTTGGGCCGGCGATTTCTTCAACGCGTGGTCCAGGGACGCCAATCAGCTCGAGTTTCGGCCGGCGTTCCAGTTTGCCGACAAAACCTGGCACGGCCGCCACGAATTAAAAATCGGCGTGGATGTTTCCCGCAGATCTTTCATGGGCAGCACCGCGTCTCGCCCCGTGCAGATTCTGGATCAGAATAGCGTCCTGGCCGAGGAGATCACGTTTCAAGGCGCAGGCCTGCTGGGCGCTGCGTCCACGGAAGCCGGGGAATTTATCGAGGACCATTGGATCGTCGATTCTCATCTGGCAATCGATATGGGAGCGCGCCTGTCGACCCAATCCCTTGGCCGCAGCGCGGCTCGCGGGCCTCACGTCGGCTTTGCCTATTCGCCCGGACGAAATGAGAAGACGGTGATTCGCGCCGGGGCCGGCACCGTCTACGGCCATGTGCCGTTGCTTGCCGCCAGTTTCCTGGACAACCCTACGCGGGTAATCAGCTTCTTTACTCCATCTGGGACCATGATCGGCGAACCGATTCCACTTCAGAATATATATTTGCAATCGGAAACCGGATCCAATCCGCAACTGACCAGCCAGATTCCCGGGACCAGCCCGCGCACTTTCACCTGGAGCGCCGAAGTAGACCGCGAAATCGTTAGAAATGTCGGCCTGAAGCTGAGCTATCTGGACAGCCAAACCCGAAATCTCTTCGTCGTGGATCCGTTGCTTAGCGAAAGCCGAGGCGCATCGTACCTCGCTCTCGCGAATGCCGGTGACGCAAGCTACAGGCGCGTCGAAGCCACCTTCCACCTTCGGCCTGTCGCGCAAGCCAATTTCAATGTTTCCTACATCTGGAGCCGCTCGCGAGGCGATCTGAACACGCTCTCGGATGCTTACATGCCTTTTGAACAGCCGGTGATCCGGCCGGACGCGTCGGGCGTCCTGCCGTCGGACGTGCCGAATCACGTTCTGACCTGGGGACTTTTCCAGCTCCCCTGGAAATTGACTTTGAGTCCGGTGATTGACGTTCGTTCCGGCCTGCCCTATTCCGATGTGGACGTTCTGCAAAATTACGTGGGCGTGCCAGACGGCTTCCGCTTCCCTACTTTCTTTTCGCTTGATGGAAGAATTTATCGCGAATTCCCGCTGCACATCCCGTTCAGGGAACGCTCGTCGAAACGGAAAATTCGGTTCGGCGTGTATTCGCTCAATTTGACGAATCATCATAATACGCACGATGTGTACAACAACATCGCCTCGCCGCTGTTCGGAGAATTTGCGGGCTTCCAACATCGCGTCGATGGGCTGGTGATCGATCTTGTGGATTGAACGTGCCTTGTCCGAAATAGAAGGATCGTTCGCAGGAGGATTTCGCAGTGGTGTACGGCACCGCTCGCACTGTGGAAATTGCGAAAAGCAATGTCGGATACCTGACAGATGGTATTGCTTTGACACTTGCGTTTCGGCATTTTGGTCCGATTTAGAAATGGGTTTGTTTATCTCCAAGTTTCTTAATGAGTTCCGACAGGGTACCTCGGAAACAGGAGTTGGCATGGAGCTTGCATACAATTTCATATAGGGGAGGGGCCAATGGCCACCGCTGCAAAATTCCGCATTGACGTTGCAATCCACGACCTGCTGATGAATTCCTCGCAAATGCCACCATCGCCTGCCGAATCCAGGGGGCTAACCCTCCCAGAACCTTTATTCCCGCAATTCCCTTAAAGGCTGAAGGATCCGGGCCCGGAAACTCCGCCCGAGAAACGCAGTTGGGGTCCCAAGGATATCTACCGCTATTCACGCGGGTGGCTGGCTCCGTACGTTCGTTCGCGCGTCCTGCCCGGCGAGTTTCATCCCATCACGGCCTATCTCTTTGTCGAATACAAGTGCAACCTCGACTGCTGGTACTGTTGGGCCTTCGACAACAAAGTCAAAGGCATGACGGAAGACGTCGCGCGCCGTTCCATCGACTGGCTGTATGACCATGGCTGCCGCGTGCTGGCGCTCATGGGCGGAGAACCTCTGCTGCGGCCCGATTTCATCCATAAAGTTGTTTACTACGCCGCGAAAAAAGGCTTCTGGGTTTATATCGCCACGAACGGCCGCTTGCTGCGCCCCGATGTGGCGGACCGGCTCGGGGACGCGGGCGTGTCCGTTTTCAACTTCGCCTTGGATTCCTGGGACCTCCAGCCCAGCCTTCCGAAAGCCCTTGTCCCGGCGCGGAAAAACCTGGAACACATCCTGCACAAGCAGTATGTGGACGGCTACATCGTCTTCTTCAATATGAATATCTGCCGTAACAATACGGAAGACATCCGCAAGCTCACAGAATACGCGCGCGATCACCGCATAGCCACCGATTACCACATCAATGAAACCCCCATGCTCGAACAGGACGACCACTTCAAGCACCTCTACGACAACCCGACCTACATCCGCCCGGAAGACTGGCGGCAAATCGATTCCCTGGTGGACTGGCTGATCGAAAAAAATAAAGCTGGTTATCAAATGGTAAACTCGGTGCAACGTTTGCAAGAGATGAAAGCCTTCATCCGCATGTCCTCCGGCCTCGATCTGAGAGAGTACGGTTGGAACGGCGACGGAACCAAAGGCAATGGCCATCAGGCCGAGCTTCTGGCTTCGATGCCCGGGATCGTTCAGGAGCCGAACGGCGAGCTGCGCTTCGCGGAATGGAACTGCCGCGCCGGCCAGAACAATGTCATCATCCGCACCGACGGCACGGTCGCGCCCTGCTTCCCGATGTATGCCTCCACCTTCGACTGGGGAAACATCGATCGCCCCAAATTCGATCAAAAGCAGCTATCTCAAATGAAGTCGACCTGCCAGCAGCATTGTTTTTCAACTCTCAATCACAACCTGGCGTACTGCTACAACGACGCCCGAGTCATCAAGTGGTTGTGGTCCAACTTCGTCAAAACCAGATTCAAGGGCGGCGTGCGCAGCTTCGAGGACTAAGACGCGGCAGCAAAACCAAGAGGGGGCGCGGCCATGCCGGACATGAAAGTCAGATTCTTTCTCGCAGCTGTTGTTACTGGCGGAATGATGTTCACACCGCCCACTGCCGGAGCTCAGTCGTTTCGGAGCGAGAGCAGCGCCGACGTCACCGCGCCCGTCGAGCCGCTCCCTTCCGACATCGATGAGAGCCGGCTCTTCCACGAACTGCTCTCGCATAACGAGCTTCGGAACGCCGCGCTCGCCGGCTACACGGAGCAGCGGACCTACGCCGTGACCGACATGACCGGGAGGGTGCGCGCCCAGGAAAGCGGTCAAATGGAATATCGCGCCCCGGACCGGAAAACGTTTGCCACCACATCCGAGTCGGGCTCGGGACTCGTCCGCCGCCTGGCCCTTAACCCACTGATCGCCAGCGAAATCGACGCCGCATCCGGAAAGCAGCATCACGACAGCGCGATCACGCCTGCGAATTACACCTTGGAACTTCTGGGCGAGCAACAGGTCGGTCCCTATCGCTGTATCGTGGTGCGCGCGACGCCCAAGCGGCAGGACAAGTATTTGTTTGAAGGAAAAGTCTGGATCGACACGCAAGATTACGCCGTCGTCCGAATCACGGGTCAGCCCGCGAAGAAACTTTCATTCTGGCTCGAGCGCGTCAACTTCGTGCGCGAGTATCAAAAAATCGATGGATTCTGGCTCCCCCAAAAAGATGAAACGTTCGTGCAGGTCCGAATGTACGGAGAAAAAGTTCTTACAATCGACCACCAGAATTACACCATAGCCGCGGCAACGGACACGCAGGAGTCCGTTAAAAATGCAGGAAACTGAGGACGCCTTCGCCAATTCTTTTCCGTCTAGCGGCGCCCCAACCACTCGAATTGGGGGGCAAATCTGGAAGGCTCGATTAGCCGACTCAGCGAAAGAATGGAAGATGGCCCTGAAATGGGCGAGCCGACGGTAGGATCGGAAACGAATCTCCATTTTCATTTTGGCCTGGGTTCCGTCATAAAACACGGAGCGTGCGATTACAAGGAGGGTATGTGCTGCCGACCTGGAAAGTAGTCCCATTTGGCGTGTGGATTGGAATTGCCGCCCTGCTGACTCCCGTTAGCAGGGCCCAGCAGCCACCACCCGGGCTTCCGAAGGCCATGCAACTCATGGGAATGGTGGGAGTGAAAGACAATACAAAAGGAACGCTATCGGTTGAGAGCGGGAACCTCCGTTTCGCGCATTCCAAAATCACCACGGATCTGGCTTCCACTTCCATGCAGGATGTTGTCACTGGAAGCGACAGCCAGCGCGTCGTTGGAGGAACGCTGGGCACGATGTCCCTGTTCGCTCCTTACGGGTCTGGCCGCTTTTTGAGCTTGTTTCGCTCGAAGGTGGATAGCCTGACGATTCAATACCGCGACGCTGACGGCGGGCTTCACGGCGTCATCTTTACCACTCCGGTTGGCTTTGCGGAAACTACGAAGGACGAACTCGTCGCAGGAGGCGCACACACCAGCATCCCCACGCAAGGAGATCCGGCCCCGGGCGCGCCCGATCACTCGGACCAGAAAATGCCTGCAGACCCCGCGGTGGGTGGCAAGCCGGCGAAGATCCCTGCGTCCGCGGTCACGGTCCTGATGATCCAGTCGGACGAGATTAAACTGCCCGCTGAATTTCAGACCGCCCTTTACGAAAACCTGGTTCAGCAGATGCAAAAGCGGGGCGGCTTCCAACACGTTTATCGCGAAGGCGATCGAAATGCCGCCGGCGTTCCGAATCTCCTCGTTCTCCGCAGCACCGTTCGCGGCTTCAAGCAAGGCAGCGAAAAGGAGCGCCAGGTAACCACGGTTGCCGGGGCGACTACCATTCGCGTTTATTGCGAATTTATGGACAAGGACGGCCAGGTGCTGCTGGCGCGCGACATCAAGGGAAACGTCCGGTTCTTCGGAGGAAATCTCAAAGCGACGTATGACTTCGCCAAAAAAGCCGCCGCCGTGGCCCATGAGAATATTTCCCCAGTAGCAGGAACCTGATTGGAAGCGGCGCTGGCTTAATAGCCTGCATAAAAGCAACCCCAACTTTTTGTCATTCCGAGCGAAGCGAGGAATCTCTCATTCTTTTGGTGGGCCTAAGCCCAGGAGAGATTCCTCGTTTCGCTCGGAATGACAAATTGTCTGCTTTTTCCGCGGCCTCTGAAGAGCCTCTATGGCAACACAGAAACCCTTGTAGGGCACGGTTTCAACCGTGCCGCGAAATGCCTGAAATGAGTACGGCATTAGCCGCTGGCGGTTCGATGCGCCTGTCGACACACAGGCTCTGAAGCCTGCCTCTTTGAGGTAATTCGATCGGGCTCTTCGCCTTGAAGATCAAACAACAGTTCATCGAAACTGGTTTGAATCGATCCGTGGAATCAAAGGTCGGCGACCCTGACGATCGCCGTCATTGTGTGTTGCCCGCCCGGCGCAAGATCCACAGCAAAATCGGAGACGTTGCTGGTTTCGACGCAGATCATTTGCATCCATTCGTCATCCGCGAAATCCGCCATGGCATGGGCCTTCTGCACCCACGGATTCCATACCACCGTCGTGCGTGAATTCTCCTTGGCAACGAGCGTCCGGCGGTGGAGAACGGGATCATCCAATTGGACTGGATCGCTCGTGCTCAAGTACACGCGGTCGGTTTCGGAGACAACGGCGATCTCGCCGTTTTGAATCTTCTTCCGATTCGAGTCAGTCTTATCGATATACTGCACTGTATCTAGACCCGCCACTCGCGCCCCCAGGATATTTTCCACCCAGTAATACGCGTGCAGGGCTTCCTCGAAGCGCACTGCCGTTTTCCCGGTGTTGTTGACCTCCAACTCGAGTCTCAGCTCGGAACCGAAGGTGACGCGATACGCCAAGTGAAAATCGCCGGGCCACCATCGTTTTGTATCCTCGCCGCTTTCGGTGAACATGCTGACCCGCACCCCATCCTTGACTTCCGCGATCGACTCCAGCTCCCAAGCCTTGGTACGCACGAACCCATGCGCCGGCGCTTTGGGGTCGTCCGCTTTGTCCGCAAACCAGGGGAAACAGACAGGCACGCCGCCACGAATTGCGCGCCCGTCCTCCCATCGCGACTGCGTGCTAAGAAACAGCACCTCTTCTTTGCCCGCGGGCTTCCAGGATGTGACGTGCGCGCCGTGCAGGTACATCTCCCCCACGGCGTTAGGGGATGCAATACGTATCTTCTGCAATCCGCCATTTCCCACGACGACGGATGCGGTAGGTGGGATTTCCAATCGGCGATGCGGTTCCGCAAATGCAGTTCCCATGTGCGTTCCTCCGAAGTCGCCCGGCATTGTTTCGCCGCCCTTCCTCAACCCACGGCCGTCCGTGCGTGGCATCTACGTACCGGACAAATCAAACACGAGATCACGTTTGCCGCACTTCACGCTGGCATCGAAAAGTTGCGGAAAAAATTGTTTTGTCATTCCGAGCGAAGCGAGGAATCTCTCTGAGGGTTGCGCCGACGAAAAGAAAGAGAGATTCCTCGCTTCGCTCGGAATGACAAAATCGCCGGGAGACTTTTTCCGCAGCCCGATCAACTCTGATCGCGTATGCGAATTCGCCCCTTAGGACTCTCGCACGAAAAGAATGACGACAGATCTAGGCCCGGCCCGATAGGTGCGCCCCGGAACCGTTGGTGCTGTTTCCAATTCCACGATATCGTTCGGCGAGTCCAAGGTTGTGTCGATCCAGCGGCGCCAAACGTTCACGCCATCGCCCCCAACTGCCGGCAGCTCGAATTCGAGCGGCTCCCAATACGCATTCAGGATGACGTAAATCCACAGTCCAATCGTGGGAGAACGCGCGCCGAACGCCAGGCTGTGCGAAGAATAGCTCCAATCCGGCTGCCCAAGTTTTACTCCGTGCCAGGCCCGATTCGCCTCCCGCAGAACTTCGTTCAGAGTGGTGGACGGCTGCTCCAATGGCAAACCTCGCAACAGGCGCCGTGCGTTCACCATGGACACGAACCGATGGATATCGGCATGCTTGTCGGCCAGAGTCCAGTCAAACCAACTCGTCTCGTTATCCTGGCAATACGCGTTGTTGTTTCCGTGCTGCGTTCGCCGCACCTCGTCGCCCATGGAAATCATCGGCAGGCCGAGCGACAACAGCGTCACGGTTAAAAAATTCTTCACTTGCCGGTTTCGCAGCTTCTCGATCGCGGGATCGCTGGACGGGCCTTCGGCGCCGCAGTTCCAGCTGCGGTTGTCATTCGCGCCATCTTGGCTGTTTTCGCCGTTCGCCTCATTGTGCTTTTGGTTGTAAGAGACGAGGTCGTTGAGCGTGAAGCCGTCGTGGCAGGTCACGAAATTCACGCTCTCTTCCGCTTCGCGTTTCTTGTAACCGTAAATCTGCGGGCTGCCGAGCAAACGGTCCGCGAGGATTCCCACCATGCCATTATCGCCGCGGAAAAAACTGCGAATGTCGTCGCGGAATCTGCCGTTCCATTCCCTCCAACTGTCCCCGATGAAACTTCCCACCTGGTACAGGCCGGCCGCATCCCAGGCCTCGGCGATCAGCTTGGTGTCCGCGAGCACTGGGTCCGTATCGATATCCCACAGCACCGGCGCGTTCGGCATCAAACTGCCGGATTCATCGCGGTCAAGAATCGACGCCAGATCGAACCGGAAGCCATCCACGTGCATCTCTTCCACCCAATAGTGAAGGCTGTCCACAATCATCCTGCGAACGATGGGGTTATTGGTGTTGAGCGTGTTTCCCGTGCCGCTGTAATTGGCGTAGCGCGAACGGTCCGATTCCAGAATGTAATAGGAGCTGTTCTCCAGCCCGCGGAAACTCAGTGTCGGCCCGAGATGGTTGCCCTCCGCGGTGTGATTGAAGACCACATCCAGAATCACTTCAATGCCCGCGCGGTGCAGAGCTTTCACCAGATCACGAAATTCGTTGAGGGGCCCGAGAGGATCCCGGCGCGAGCTGTAGCCTTGGTGCGGCGCAAAATAGGACACCGGCGCGTATCCCCAGTAATTGACAAGTCCATTCGGGGCATCGAGCGAGTCGAACTGGAACACCGGCAGCAGTTCCACGGCGGTAATTCCGAGTTGCTGCAGATACGGAATCTTCTCGATCAATCCGGCATACGTGCCACGTTTTTTTTCCGAAACCCCGGAGCTAGGGTGACGCGTGAAACCTGCCACATGCATTTCGTAAATGATGGTCCGGGAAGCGGGCCGGCGCAGCGGCAAGTCGCCTTCCCAATCGTACGCGCGTGAGTCCACTACCACGCTTTTCATCGCTTTGGAGGCATCGTCGCCCTCGTCGCGTGCGGCAACGCGGCTGTAATTCTTAGGAACAACCACGCCGCGCCCATACGGATCGAGGAGAACCTTGGACGCATCGAACCGCATACCGCTGGCGGGCTCAAAAGGCCCGTCGACGCGATACCCGTAAAGCTGCCCCGGCCGCACATCCGGCACAAACACGTGCCAATAATGAAAAGTTCGGTTGGTCTCCGGATCGATTGTGGTCATGCGCTCGGGATGGGCATCATCTTCCCGGTTAAAGAACAGCAACTCCACGGCGGTAGCATTTCGCGAATAGACGCAGAAATTCACTCCGCCAGGGAGAACGGTGGCTCCGAGTGGGCAGCTTC
>Ga0302326_10002486_pt1 | contig 44814 bp, 39 predicted proteins | sample Palsa_T0_3_FD_202264 | JGI IMG/M metagenome (GOLD analysis project Ga0302326, IMG submission 202264) | Peat permafrost microbial communities from Stordalen Mire near Abisko, Sweden - Palsa_T0_3 | ecosystem: Environmental > Terrestrial > Soil > Palsa > Peat permafrost | place: Sweden: Abisko...
CCCAATCCGGGCCCGTCCGGGATGGTTGGACTTCTCCGAATCTTTTTATTGTTCCCGCAAGAATTCTCTTGACTATTCCATACTGTGTACCATACAGTGTGTGTCGTACACTGTATGGCGCAGAGTAGCGGCAATCACGATCTGTTCGAAAACCTTCGCCTGGAGCTGCGCCGCGGCTGCCTGAGTCTGGCGGTGCTGTCCCAACTCCGCACCGAGCGCTACGGTTACACGCTGCGCAAAGCATTGGCCGACCAGGGCCTGGAGATCGACGAAGGAACCCTCTATCCACTCCTGCGCCGCCTCGAGAGTCAGGGCCTGCTGACCAGCGTTTGGCGGGAGGAGGAGAAGCGAAACAAGCGCTTCTACCGTCTTTCCCCCGAGGGCAAGCAGATGCTCAAACAGTTGGGCGCGGAATGGCAAAGGATCAATTCGTCGTTAAAAGAAATACTCTAAAGGAGCAAAATCATGGAGCTACTCGATCGTTATCTCGACGCAATCGAATTCTGGCTGCCCAAGCGGCAGAAACGGGACATCATCGCGGAACTGTCGGAGGATCTTCGCTCGCAGATCGAGGAGAGGGAAGCCGAAGTCGGCCGCAAACTTGAGGACGCGGAAGTGGAGGCGATCCTTAAGCGCTGCGGGTCGCCGGTCGAGGTGGCGTTCCGCTACCGGCCCCAACAGTACCTGATTGGCCCCACTCTGTTTCCGGTCTACCGTTTCGTGCTGGCGGTTTTGCTGATCGGCTGCGTGGTTCCGCGATTTCTGATCTGGCTCGGATTCCTGATCGTCGATCCCGCGCATCGCGGCTATCTGCACATGGAAAACCTGTGGACAACCGTGGTCTATTTCGCGTTCTTTACGACGCTGGCGTTTGCGATCGCGGAAAGAAACGGCGCGAAGCTCGAGTTTCTGAATACCTGGAACCCGCGCAAACTGCCCGCCGTGCGCGACCCGAATCGCATATCCCGCAGCAACTCGCTGTTTGAAATCGCGGTGGTGGTCGGCGTCAACGTCTGGTTCGCCAGCATGTTTTGGCCGCGACCCTTGATTAATTTCTACGGAGTGCAGATCACCCCCGCTCCCGTATGGAAGGTTATTTTCTGGAGTTACCTTTTTCTTTCAACTTGCAATCTGGCAGTCTCGGTTTCGAACCTTTTCCGGCCTTCCTGGACGCGGCTCCGCGCCGGTGTGCGCCTGGCGGCCACCGCGCTTGGATATGGATTGTTCTGCTGGGCGTCGAAAGCGCAGATGGTCGCTCAAATTTCCGTTCCCCGCCTGGCGCCTGAAGACGCGGTCAAATTGACGAACCTGATCAATGCGGCGATGGCGAGCATTTTCTGGTACGCAGTCGCGATCGGCATCATTGCTCTTGCTTTCGACCTCCGTCGCGTCGTTCGCGTGAAAAGCGGCCGCGAGCACGGCGGGTCGATGGGGACCGCGGTGAAGAACCTTTCCGATTCGATGGTGAATGGCAGCTAAGCGCTCGCACCGCGTGCTCGCCCGAAAAGCTGCGGCGCTGCCTTCGCCCGAGAATCGGCAATTTGTCTGGGTCGAAGCTTTCGTCCTTGTCTTCGTCTTCGTCGAACCGATCGGCTGCTTTACACTAAACCATTGACTCAGGAACCCCTGGCTCGGAAACCATTGGCACAGGATACCCAATCCGAGTTTGCTCGTCTCTGCGCCGGGGACCCCCGCGCTCTGGCGCGAGCCATTTCTACGGTCGAGAACCGCGCCCCGGGCTGGTCCGATCTGCTCAAAGCGCTTTTTCCGCGTACCGGCAAGGCCCGAGTCATAGGGATCACGGGCGCGCCCGGCGCAGGCAAGAGCACGCTGGTCGATCAACTCGCCAAGCATTATCGAAAAGGGAATCAAACCGTCGGTATCATCGCGGTCGACCCGACCAGCCCCTACACGGGCGGTGCGATCTTGGGTGACCGCATCCGCATGCAGGATCACTATCGCGATCCAGGAATCTACATCCGCAGTATGGCAACCCGAGGATCGCTCGGAGGGCTAGCGCGCTCGACCGCCGATGCAGTCACCGTGCTCGATGCTTCCGGCCGCGACCTGGTCCTGATCGAAACGGTTGGCGTTGGCCAGGACGAAGTCGAAATTGTGCGCCTGGCCGATGTCACCATCGTGATGCTGGTCCCCGGCATGGGCGACGATGTGCAGAGCATCAAAGCCGGGATCATGGAAATCGCCGACATCTTCGTCATCAACAAGAGCGACCGCGAGGGCGCTGAGAGTGTCGAACGCGAAATTCGCGCCCTGCAATCGCTCGCTACCCGACACGACGGCTGGACCCCGCCAGTCGTGAAGACGGTTGCCAGCGAGGGCGCGGGAACCAAGGAGTTGGCGGAAGCGATCGCGGACTACGAGACCTACCTGAAAAAAGAGAATCTGCTCTTCAGAAAGACGGTTGAGAACTGGCAGGAGCGGCTGGTCGAGATGCTGCGCGACGCGATGCTCGAAAAAGCGCGAGCTCAAATGGACGGCGGCGCGCTCGAGCGTTACGCCTCCGAGATCGCCGAGCACAAGCGCGACCCGTATTCGCTGGTCGAAGAGATTGTCGGTGCGCCGGCAAAAATCACCTAGGACCAGGACGCCTTCGTCCGTCCCGGAAAGTGAAGCTCCGCGACGTTCGATCGCCGTCTCGCCGAGCGCGGAGCGAGCTCGAACGATTGCGTCCGGGAGTGCGTGTTCTCGGTGCGCCCTACGCATGGGGAGGAGACTGCAGAATGTTTCAGATCGATCATCTCGGCATCGCAGTGAAGTCGCTCACGACGGCGAAGTCCATTTACGAGAAACTCGGGCTCAGCGTTTCTCCGGAAGAAACCGTGGAGCAGGAAAAAGTTCGGGTGGTGATGGTGCCGGTCGGCGACAGCCGGCTGGAGCTGCTCGAAGCGACTTCGGACGATTCGACCATCGCCAGGTTCATCGCCAAGCGCGGTGAGGGGTTGCATCATGTTTGCCTGCGTGTCCCCGACCTGGCGGTGGCGGTTCGAAAGTTAAAGAACGACGGCGTGCGCCTGGTATCAAACGAGATCAAAACCGGCGCGGGTGGGCATCGGTACGTATTCGTGCATCCACAGAGTACGGCAGGCGTGTTGTTGGAGTTGATCGAGAGCCACCACTGATTCTCAAGCGTGGGTGTTTCCGCTTATGCTCCTGCTCGCAGTCGACACTTCGGGGAAAAACGGCAGCCTGGCGCTGGCCCTGGCCGTGCCGGGTCAGAGCCAAATCGACGTGCTTGAAGTCGTGCCACTCTCGGGTGGCGCGTTCTCGGCCCAACTGGTGCCGCAGATTGCCGCGTTGCTCGAAAAGCACACCTACCGCAACAACGACCTGGGAGCATTTGCGGTTGCGTCCGGGCCGGGGTCGTTCACCGGCCTGCGGGTAGGCCTGGCGGCCATCAAGGCCCTGGCCGAGGCCCTTGAGAAGCCAATCGTTGCCGTTTCCTTGCTGGAAGCAGTGGCCTCGAGCGGTACCGAACGGGGTCGCGTGCTCGCGGCGCTCGATGCCGGCCGGGGAGACGTGTACGTCGGCGACTACTCAATCGACCCGCACGTTCGTAGGAACAGCGAACGCTTGCTCAGCAGGGAAGAGTTTCTCGCCGAAATCAGGCATCCCGAACTCAGGCGGCGCGAGTCCGGTGCCCCCGAAACCAAGACAAGCGCCGTGGTCACGCCCGATGCCGTGTTGGCGGACATGGTTCGCTCTGCCGGAGTCGTTGCCGGAATTCGTCTTGAGCAGATCGAGTATCCGACGAGCGGCGTGATCGCCCGCCTGGGCTGGGAGCATCTCGAGCGGGGCGAGACGGTTGGTCCCGAACAGCTGGAAGCCAATTACCTCCGCCATTCCGACGCCGAGATTTTCTCGAAACCGGCGCCTTGATCTCTCCATGCCTGTGAACATCCGACCTGCTACGTTGAGCGACTTGCCAGCCATTCTTGCCATGGAACGGCAAGCGCCAAGTGCAGCCCATTGGACCCCGGAGCAATACAACAAATTGTTGGGAAGCGGGGTCGTTCTGGTCGCCGAACAAGCAGCCGAGGAAGGCAGGCTTTCCGGATTCATTTGCGCCCAGACGGTCGCCGAGGAATGGGAGATTGAGAATGTGGTCGTGGCTGACCCGTTCCTCCGGCGTGGCATCGCCTGCGAGCTGTTGCTCGAGTTGATCGAGCAGGCCCGGAAAGCGGCTGCGTCAGCGATCTTGCTCGAAGTACGCCGATCGAATCGCCCGGCCCGCCGACTGTATGAAAAACACGGTTTTCGGGAACTGGGCCGCCGCCCGTCCTATTACCGGGATCCGGCAGAAGACGCGGTCCTGTATGCGCTGCGCTTCGACGCCTCATCGTAAGTCGAGCAGTGAGATTGGAGACTTGGAGGAAGAGATTTCCACAGCCGTCGTGGGCCGGGCGCCCCCCGATTTCGGGCCCTAACCAGGAATCGATGCACCATTTCTTGTTCAAATTGCATCCTAGGGTCACCTATCCGTAGGGGTAAATTTTCCTATGAAATCTCATTGAACCCAGCTGGTCCCTGTGCTAGGTTTTAATCGTGCAGCAATAAAAACACAGGAGGTCTGGCAAGGATGCTGACTCCAAGAGAGCAACTCCTGACCGGTCACGATCAGTTCCAGCGACTGGTTCAGGAGCACTCGCAATACTCCCAACGGCTGGAATCCCTCACCCAAAAGCGATACCTCACCGAAGATGAAAAACTAGAGGAAGTGCGGCTGAAGAAGTTGAAGCTGCGCCTCAAAGACCAGATGCAGACTCTGGAGCATCAGGTCCAGCGGCATACTGCCTGATTGACCGACCCGCGTATCGGGTCTCTAAATCATGCATCGCGAAACACCGCACCCAAGGTATGTCTCTCGACTCGGCGCTTCTAAGCGCCTTTTTTTATTGCAGTTATGCAGAACATTGCAGCCTGGCTCTATAATCATCCTGAATTCCCATGGTCCGTGACGGCTATTTCTATGGCGTGGGTTGCCTTCTCGCAGCGGGCGTGATCGCCTGGCTGGCCGCTTGGCCATACGCCGTCCCCCTGTTGCTGCTGGCGGCTTTCTTTCTGTGGTTTTTCCGCGATCCCGAGCGCCAGATTCCGACGCTCCCTGGCACCGTAGTTTCTCCGGGCGACGGCAAAGTGACCGATGTATCGGTCGTGAGCGTCGGCGGAACTTCGCGCCAACGGATCAGCGTCTTTCTCAGCGTTTTCGACGTCCACGTGAACCGCTCGCCGATTGCCGGCGTGATCCGCGACATCCGCTATCAGCGCGGCAAGTTCTTGAACGCCATGAGCGCCCAATCGGCCGAGGAGAACGAGCAGAACATCGTTACCCTCGAAGGCGAAGGCCGTACTGTAGTCTTCAAGCAGATCGCCGGCCTGATCGCACGCCGTATCGTCTTCAATTTTCAGGTGGGAGACCAGGTAGCCCGCGGCCAGCGCGTCGGGCTTATCAAGTTTGGTTCTCGGGTGGATGTTCTGTTCGATCGCGATGCCGCCATCCAGGTGAAGCCGGGCGATCGGGTCAAGGGAGGATCGACGGTACTTGCGCTGCTGCCGGTTGCGCAGCCGGTCCACGCCGGCGCGGCCATGCGGCAAGGGACAGAACCGGAGACCGATCGCGCATGAACATGAACGAGAATCTCGAGCAGTTCGAGCCACGCCGTCGCGAAGCCGACCGCCCGCGCGGAAAACTGCGTAAGGGCATGTACATCCTCCCCTCGCTGTTCACCACAGCCAATATCGCGGCTGGCTTCTATGCCATCCTCCAAACCGTGCACGGCAGCTCAGGGGAAACCTGGCACATGGACTTCGCCGCGATGGCCATCGGCTTTGCGGTATTGTTCGATGGCATCGACGGGCGCATCGCGCGCATGACCCACACCGAAAGCGACTTCGGCAAGGAGCTCGATTCTCTGGCCGACGTGATCACCTTCGGCGTGGCCCCGGCGCTGCTAGCCTGGATGTGGGGTTTCCATCTGTTGCCCGCTGATATTGCTCCCGACCTGCACCTGAAGATCACGCAATTGGGCTCGATTGCCTGCTTCGGTTTCCTGGTAGCGGGCGCGAGCCGTCTGGCGCGCTTCAACATTGCCAAGAACCCGCAGCCTTCGAATCCGGGACGCCCGGGAAAGAAATACTTCGTGGGTATGCCGATTCCGGCCGGCGCGGGGGTGATTGCGGCAGTCGTGCACTTCTCCGCCGGCGAGCCCGTCACTTCGTGGGTGACGTCGATGAGCTGGTTGATGATGGTCATCGTGGTTGGCTATCTCATGGTGAGCACTTGGCGTTTCTACAGCTTCAAGGATATTAATTTTCGTTCGCGCCGTCCCTTCCGCCTGATTGTGCTGATTGCCGTGGTCATTGCCTCGATCTGGTATTTTTCCCGGCCCGTGCTTTTCGTCATCGCGATTCTCTACATGGCTTCCGGTGTTCTGTGGCGCTTGCAGTGGATCTTCCGTCGCAAGGCTCCGCCTGCACCTCCTGCCTACCGGGAGGCATCTCACACTCCATGAGTTCCCTCTCGAAGACTTCGCTTTCGAAATCCGCCGCCTCCCAGGCCGATCTGCGTGCCACCAATCTTTATCGCGTGGCCATCGTCGGCGCGGCATCGCTCAAGGGCAAAGAGATTGCTGAAATCCTGCGCGAACGGAATTTTCCCGCGGTCGATGTCCGGCTGCTCGACGCCGACGAGTCGCTCGGCCGACTGGAAGCCGTTGGCGACGAGATGAACTTTATCCGGAGCATCCGCCCGGAACAGTTCGAACGCGTCGACTTCACCTTTTTCGCTAGCGACCGAAACTCCACGCGCAACAACTGGAAGGCGGCGAGCGATCTGGGCGATAGCATCGTCGATCTTTCGTACGCGCTCGAAGATGAAGCGGGAGCGGGAGCGGTGATCCGCTCGCCCTGGATCGAGCGCGAGACGGGGAAAACGGGCAACACGATCGTGCCCCAGTTGCAACCGGGCCCGGTGGTGGTCGCCCATCCAGCGGCCACGGCGCTCGCGCTGCTCGCTTTGCGCGGTGAGAAAGCTGCCAAGATCGAACGCATGGTCGCGACCGTATTTGAGCCGGCCTCGGAAAACGGCCAGAACGGGATGGACGAACTGCACGAGCAGACGGTCAATCTTCTTTCCTTCCAGGAACTGCCGAAGAATGTGTTCGACATCCAGGTGGCCTTCAACCTGCTGGCGCGCTACGGGCAGAGATCGGATTTGTCGCTCGAAGGTGTGTCGGAACGAATCCGCAAGCACTACCGGCAGCTTGCCTCGGGCGCCGCCGAGCCAGCGCTGCAAGTGCTGCAGGCGCCTGTGTTCCACGGGCACGGCTTTTCGGTGTACCTGGAAATGGAAAAACGAGTCGAAATCGCCGATCTCGCCGAAGCGCTAAGCGGAGAGCACGTGGTGGTGAGCGGCGGCCCCGAACCAATGCCGACCAGCGTGAGCGCCGCCGGTCAGGGAGACATCCTGGTGTCGATCACGAGCGACGCCAATCATAAAAACGGAGCGTGGCTCTGGGCGACGACCGACAACTTGCGCGTGGCCGCTCTGAGTGCGGTCGAATGCGCCGAGACCATGACCGCATCGCGGCCGCGAGGCCAGATTCAATGAGTCGAACTCTTCGGGAATGGAGCTCCGCAAGGGCGTTCGAGGCGAGTCCGGCGCCCGAGCGCTCGGCGCTGTCGGAGAAGTTGCGGAGAGCCAGCCCTGGGCGAAGTCGAAGGGACCGAGTTCCTTTTCGAAAGCTTATGACGAGCCGGTGGGCGATCGCAATTGTGCTTGCAGTCGGCCTGGTTGCGCCCGCTTGCGGCTATCACACCGCCGGAAATGCGGCGGCCCTGCCTCAGAATATCCATACCATCGCGATTCCCGGCTTCGTCAGCCACAGCCAGACGTTTCGCGTGGAGCAATTGCTGACCGACGCAGTCGTACGCGAGTTCAATGCCCGCACCGAGTACCATGTGATCCATGATTCGAAAAGCGACGCCGACGCCGTGCTGAAGGCAACCGTTTTATCGGCATCGGCGAGCCCGCTCGCCTACGATTCGACAACCGGCCGCGCCATCAGCGCTCTCATCACCGTGAGCATCCAGGTGACACTAACCGACCGGCAGGGCAAGGTGTTGTTCGAGAATCCGTCGTATCTTTTTCACGAGCAGTACGAAATATCGAGCGATCTCCCCAGTTTCTTTCAGGAGGATTCTCCGGCCGTTGACCGCCTGTCGCGGGATTTCGCGCACACCCTGGTGGCCAACATCCTGGAGGCTTACTGATGCGTGCCTTCAGCCAAGTCGACCGCCTATTCTCCGACCTTCAGTCGCGCAAGATGAAGCCAGCGTATGTACTGGTCGGCGACGAAGCGTTCTTTCGCAAGCGCTGCCGCGAAGCCATTCTCGTGCACCTGGTCGCGCCCGACTCCCGGGATTTCGGCTTGTTTGAGTTCGACCTCGCCGAGACTTCGCTGAACGAAGTTCTGGATCGCGCCCGCACTCCCTCGCTGATGGCGCCCTACCAGGTGTTCTTCGTCCGCGGCGTGAAGACCCTGTTTGGGCGCGGCTCGAATGAAGAAAAGATCGGCGCGATCGAAGCGTACTGCAAGAGACCCAATCCCGATGCGCTCTTGGTATTTGTTGCCGATCACATCAGCATTCCCGCCGACGCTCGGCGGATGGAGATGACCGACCGGGACCGCTACCAGAAGATCCGCGAAGACCTGGGTCCGTTCTGCGGTATCGTCGAGCTGTCTCGCGTCGAAGGAGGGGAAGCCGTCCGCTGGATCGGCGAGTACTGCGCCACGCGCGCGGTCAAGATGGACACCGATGGCGCCCGCGAATTAGTCGACGCGCTCGGCGGCGAGATGATGATGGTGTCGAATGAACTGGAGAAGCTGATTCTCTACGTCGGCGAAAAGAAAAAAATCACCCTCGCCGACGTCGAGACCATGGTGCTCGCCGCCAAGCAGCGCTCGTTATACGAGTTGACCGATGCGATTTCCTCAAAATCTCCAGTGCGCGCGCTCGAAGTCCTCGATGGCCTGCTATCGACCGGCGACGGCGAAGACGCCGCCATCGGTCATCTCTACATGCTGGCCAAGACGTTTCGCCAGATGCTGGTCATCCTGGAGCGCAACGTGCGCGACCAGCGTATGCTCTGGGCGGCATTATGGCAGGGCTTTCGCGTGCCGCCGTTTGCGGCCGACGATATCATCCGCCAGGCGCGGCGTTACAAATCGAAGCGCGAATTGACGCGCGCCATTCGCCTGGTCGCCAAAGCCGACCTGGCGCTGCGCTCGAATCCCCCCAGCAAGCGCCTGGTTCTCGAAAAGCTGGTTCTCGATCTCGCCTCCGAGCCCAAACTGGAGGTGACCGGCGGGTGGATGCAGGATGAACTGCCGGTCTAAAGAGGGGCCTCTCTAGAGACCGGGCATGGCCCCGTCTCAGGCTGCCGACATGGACGTTCAAGCCTATCTGGAGCGCATTCGCTACCATCAGCCCCTGGCGCCCGGCGTCGCTCCTGCTACCGACGCTCCTCCCACCGGGGACCCTCCGAGCATTGATCCCCCGAGCACTGATCTGCCGAGCATTGATGCGCCGAGCATTGATGTGCCAAGCATTGACCTGCTTCGCTCCCTCCACCGCGCCCACCTCTTCACCGTCCCCTTCGAAAACCTCGACATTGGCCTGGGACGAGCAATCGTCTGTGACGAAACTTGCATTCTTCACAAGATCGTCCGCGAACACCGCGGCGGCTTCTGCTACGAACTGAATGGAGCCTTCGCCGCGCTGCTACGAGCTCTCGGATTTCGCGTGACGCTGCTCTCAGCCCGAGTCGCTCGCGAAGACGGGAGCTACGGTCCGGAATTTGATCACCTCACCCTGCGCGTCGATCTCGATCGGTCCTGGCTGGCCGACGTCGGCTTTGGCGAGTGCTTCCTCGAACCGCTGCGCCTGGAGTCCGGCATGGAGCAATCGCAGGATGGGCGACTTTATCGCCTGACCCTCCTCAATTCTGAGGATGGCTCACTGGGCCTCGAGGCGATGGTCGGAGGCAAGTGGAAAGCACAATACGCGTTTACTCTCGAAGCGCATCAACTCTCCGAATTTGCGGGAATGTGCCACTACCATCAGACCTCACCCGAGTCGCATTTCACGCGCCAGAGAATCTGCTCGCTGGCCACTCCGGGCGGTCGAGTCACTTTGTCGGACGGAAAGCTCATCGAGACCCGTGGAGGTTCGCGACAGCAACGGCCGCTCGCTCTAGACAAACAATGGCTCCTGACGCTGCGCGAGCAGTTTGGGGTGATTCTGCCCGCCGAAGCCGATCTCTGATCTCTGCTGAAAGGTATCCTGAACTCGCTCGAAATGCCGTGGAGAGACGGGGCTTGCCTGGCCTCTGGTCTAGAAGCGGACGGCAGAGCGGACCATCTACCCTCTTGCCTCTGCCACCGCCCGCCGCAGCTCGTCAACATCGGGAAAATCCGGCTTGATCCTGACCACGCGGTCCAGTTGTTGTTTGGCCAGATTGGCCTGGCCACTTTTGGCGTAGGCGAGTCCCAGATGATAATTAAAGAGCGGGTTATCCGGTTCCTTTTGCACGGCTTCTTTGAACAGCGTAACCGCCGACGTGTAAACCCGCTTTTGGTAGAAAGCCCAGCCGAGCGTATCGGCGGAGTTTGGATTATCGGGAAGCTGACGCCGCGCCGTCTGCGCCATGGCGAAGGCAACGTCCAGGTTGCCACCCTGCTCCAGCATCACGTAGGCCAGATTGTTCGAAGCGAGCGGATCATCCGGCTTGATCTCCAGCACTTTCTGGAACTGCTGCTTGGCGTGCTCCCAATCCTTTCTGTCCATATAAATGAGGCCGGCTCGCCAGTAATAGGCGATCTCTTTGGGATTGGTCTTCGACGCGTTCAGGAAAGTCTCGAGCGCCTGATCGGTGGCGCCGCGCGCGCTTTGCACCTCGCCGAGCTTAACAATGGCATCGCTATTGGTATTGTCGAGGTCGTGGGCTTGCTTGAACTCTGCTTCCGCCCCCGTCAGATCCTTTTTCTGGTCCATCAGGAGCTGGCCGAGCAAAATGTGAAACCCGGCGTTTTTGGGATACTTGGCCAACTCCGCCTTGGCCCTGGCGATGGCCCGGTCGGTCTGCTTCTCGGCCACGTCCACCGAGAGCACGAAAAACAACGCCCGGCTGGAATTCGGATCCTGATCAAGCGCTTGCTGGTAGGCCTTTTGCGCGTCGGCAAGCTGGTTCTGCGCCATCCGCAGGTTGCCGAGTTCCAGGTAAGCGTCAGGATTGTTCGGTTCCTTCTCCAAAGACAACTTGAGGTCCCGATCCGCCTCTGCGTACTGCTTGCGATCGATTTCGACACCCGCCCGGAACAGGTATCCGTCAGGAGCTGCCGGCTGGATGGCGATGATCAGGTCCGCTTCTTGCGCGAGAGTCGCTGGGTCGCGCCTGCGGATGGCCGCACGTGCCAAAGCGCGGTGCGCTTCCACAAAGTCAGGATGCAGTCGGACTGCCTCGCGCCACTCTTGTTCTGCCCGATTGGCGTTCCCCAATTGGTCGAATGCTAGGCCAAGCTGGTAATGCGCGATGGCGTTGTCGGGATCGTTCTTCAATACGGCTTGCAGGGTTGCGACACCGTCGCTCGGCTTGCCGCTCCTAATCTCGATCTCGCCCTTGTAAATCTTGGCGTCCAAGTCTTCCGGCTGCGCTTTCACCACTTCGTCATTCAGCTTACGCGCATCATCGATCCGGTCGGTCAGAATCAGCAGCTGGATGTAATTCTTCTTGACCACCAAGTCCTTCGGATGCTCCTGATAGAGCGAGGCGTATTCGGTGGTGGCTTTCTCGAACTTGTTATTGCCGAAATAGAAGTTTCCGAGCATACGGTAGCCCTCGGAATTGTTCGGGAAATCCTTCTTCGATTGGCGCAAAAATTCCTCGGCCTGGCCGGGTTTGTTCTCGGCCATGTAAAGGTTGGCGATCGACAGCCTGGGATTGGGATCGTCCGGGGCGGCGTCAATCGCCCGCCGGAACATCTGCTCTGCCTCGGGAAATCGCCCGCGAGTCTGGTAGAAGTTGCCCAGTTCGACCAGCGCAGTCGTGGACTTCGGACTCAGTTCCACCGCTTTTCTGAAACTTGCCTCCGCCGCTTCCCACTGTTGCCCGCGCCATTCGAGCAAAGCCAAGCTCAGATAAGAGTCGGAACGCTTGGGATCGAGCTGCAACGCCTTCTGCATGTCTGCGAGCGCGGCGGGAATCTCATTGAGACCGGCGTAGTACTTGGCTCGCGCAACATAGACGTCGGGGTTGTCGGGCTGTTTCTGAACCAACAGCTCCAGATGCTCATTCGCCCGATTGAATTCACCAACCAGGATCAGCAGGTTTGCCAGGTCAAGATGCGCCGCGTAATAATCCGGCTGCATCTGCAGAGTGTTCAACAGTTCCTGGATGGCGGTTCGCCCGTCCCCCAGTTTCAACGCCGCCAGCGCCAGCCTGTAGTGGGCCTCGGCGAAACGTGGATCGACCTGGATGGCGTTCTGGAACTGAATTTCGGCTTCCCGGTAACTGCCCTTGTCGAAATAACGCTGGCCGCTCTCAAGGTACTTCTGCTTCTTTTTGTCGGGATTCCCCGTACATCCCGAGAGCAACACAGCCAGCAAGCAGACCGCCGCTACTGCATACTGGAATTTTGAGCCCCTGGCAATACGCATATCCGTGAACGCCTCACCTAGCGCAAACTTTGTCTTATCAACTCAATGCCTACGACACCAAGGTACTCTCTTGGGCCGAAACCAGAAAGTTACTGCCGTTATTATCGCAAATTTGCACCCACTGGCAGAACCAGATGGCCCTAGTTCGAACCCTAACGCCCGACGTCCATGCGCTTTCGTAACCTGCCGCTCTTGCCCGCAGCATGGGATGATTCAATCCGCTATGACCCACTTCCCCCAAGCGAATGCCACCCTGCGTTCCCCTCGTATACAACTGAACGGATCGGTCGCCGCCGCGGTAATGGCCGAAACCGGCCTGCGGGCGCGCGCAAAACTGCAGTCCATTTCCGTCAATGGCGGTTTGCTCAGGTTGCCGCAAGAGCTTTCCGCCGGAGACTTCGTCGAAATCGCCTTCCACACCCGAGCCGGCGCCATCCACGGCATGGCCGAAATGCTGCGCCCGACGCGCCTGCTTCCGAGCGCGTGTCTGCAGCCTTTCCGTTTCATCGCCCTGGCCGACGATGACCACCGCAAACTGCGTATGGCGCTTGATTCCGCGCTCGACCGGAGTCTCCTAACCCCGGTATCCGAGCAGCTCCAGGCGCCGCCCGTACTCTGAGGCCAGTCTCGGGTCTCAGGTGGTGGTTCTCAGGTGCTTCGTTCTCAGTCGCAGAAAAACCAGGCTTGATTTTGTTTTTCCCGCGACCGATCCCTGCGACCCGCTTTTCGCTTCGCTATACTGAACCTCCCGGATGACGACCGAGACGATCACTCACTCCGCCGAGGAAACGATCGCATACGGGCGGAAGCTTGCAGCCGAACTGTCTCCTCCCTTGATCGTGCTGCTCCGCGGTGATCTTGGGGCGGGCAAGACGACTCTGGTGAAGGGCATCGCCGAAGGCTTCGAAGCCGCTCGCGCCGAAGACGTTACCAGCCCCACCTTCACCCTCGTCCACGAATACCGCGGACCCCGTACCGTCCTCTACCACATCGATCTGTACCGCGTCGATACCGAGCGCGAGCTGGAAACGCTCGGCCTCGACGACCTGCTCGCCCCAAATTGCATCTTACTGATAGAGTGGGGAGAGAAGTTCCCTCGCTTGCAACGCGATCGGAACCTGGAAATTACCCTGGGGCAACTCGGGGAAGAGCAGGCGGGGGAAACGGAACGCAGAATCCAAGTGACCACCCGTTGAATCTCGAGGGTACGAGGACGGCTTACCGCAAACTGGCTTGTGCAAGTCCGTTTGCCGAGAACGGATGGCAACAGTAGGCTGCTGCCAAGATCGCCTCGGGTGCATCTCAATCAATTGGAACTGGAGTCTTGACCAACCTTGAAACTGAGCTATTTTGCACTTTTGGGCCTACTGATCGTGTCGATCTTGTCCTCTGCGACTTTTTGCCCAGGTCAAAGCTCCCCACCGACTCCCCCATCCGACCCTGCCCAATCCGCCGGACCGCCAGCGACCAATCTTCCGACGCAGGAAAAACCCGGGGACCAGCCGCCCGCCCAGAACAACTCTCCGGGTCAGAACAGCCCGGTTCAACAGAATCCACCGGTCCAACAAGATGCACAGAAGAACAAGGACGACCGGATGTTTTACGTGATGCCGAACTACTTGACGGTCAGTGGTCAGTCGCAAGTGAGTCCGATTTCCTGGAAAGAGAAGTTCGCCATCACGGCGAAGGGCACCTTCGACCCCTATGAATTCGTGATCGTAGGCGTTGTGTCGGGCATCCGCCAGGCGGAAAATTCCTATCCGGCGTTCGGACAAGGAGCCCAGGGATACGGGAAGCGATATGGAGCCGCTTTCGCCGATCAGGTGGATGGCAATCTTATGGTGGGCGGACTTTATCCTTCGATCCTGAAAACGGATCCCCGCTATTTTCGGTTGGGAACAGGCCGCGTGGGGCACCGCTTTGGCTATGCCATCAGCCGTGTCTTCGTTGCCCGAAAAGACTCCGGCGGCAGTATGTTCAACATTCCCGAGGTTGCCGGCAACGCGACCGCGATTGCCATTTCGAACGTCTACTATCCTGCCTCTGATCGTAGTTTTGCGTCGAGTTTCACCGGCTGGGGAGTACAGATGGGCATTGACGCCTTCGGAAATGAACTCAAGGAGTTTTGGCCCGATATCCACAACCACCTGCGGAAAAGGAAGACCTCCCACGGCCAATAGCCGTTCGATCGATGTGTTTTTGCCGGGAACTCACTACCCCCTCTCGCAAGATGCCAACCCCGACGTTCCAATCTTGAAGAAGCGAAAGCGGAGCATAGAGCTGTCCAGGTTCAAAATTGCGAAAAATCAAGGTGTTGCCAGCGTGCATCCAAACCGCGTTTCAGACAATCCAACTTATAGACCAGCGGGAATTGCGTGAAAAGCACATCAGACAGAGCCCGAAAGGGAAACTACGAATGTGGGGGAAGAATTGAAGACGTTTCGATCGTTTTGTATGGCAGTAGCGCTGGCGGGGGTGCTCGGAGGAGCTTCGCGGGTTCAAGCTCAGGGACCGCAGGCACCAACGAGTGTGCGCGAAGAATCCCGGGAAGAAACAGTACCGGGCGGGTGGGACGATGTTTCGCTGCTCACCTCGGACCCCCAGCAGCCGAGCCCAACTACGGATGGAAAATCCTCTGTGCCGGACGGGCCCACACCTGGAGGTAGCGCCGCAAATCCCAGCAACTCCGGTGACCAATTCGGTAAACAACCCAAGAGAATTCTCGGGATCGTTCCCAATTACCGTGCGGTCAGCGCAAACACCGATTTGCCGCCGCTCAGTTTCAAGAGTGAACTTTGGCTGGCGACCCAGGATACATTCGACTACTCCGACTTTATTTTCGTGGGAGCGCTGGCCGGAGTTTCGATGGCCACGAACTCACAGCCTGCCTTCAGGCAAGGCGCTGCAGGCTACGGTCGATACTACTGGCACGTCTTTGTCGACGGCGCAATCGAGAACTACATGACCGAAGCGATCGTGCCAGCGGCAACCAGAGAAGACCCAAGATACTACACCCTGGGCCACGGCGGTTTTATGAAACGAACCGCGTACGCGGCAACCCGGCTCGTTATCACCAGGACCAACTCCGGGAAAAGCACCTTCAATCTGTCGGAGGTTGTGGGGGCTGGAGCGGCCGCGGGCATCGGCAACCTTTATTACCCGGCACAATCAAATCCCTGGGTGAAAACCTATCAGCGTTGGGGAACGCAAGTGGGGCTGGACGGCGTGTTCAACGTATTGAAAGAATTCTGGCCGGACATCGATCACGCGGTATTTCGCGGAAAATACTAATCGCTGCGCAAGCACCAAAGCGATTGCTACTGGTCGAGCCCAGGGCTTACAAGAGACGTGTGATCCCGGTGCCTGGCTAGAGCCGTGTTTCGAAATGCACCAATATGCCCGAACGATAAGCTGCGATCGAGGAGTCCGGCCTGACATCCGAATTGAGACAGTCGGGGTCTCGAATCAGCTGAATCGCCTTAGCGATGCCGCAAGTGTTTGCCGGTCATTGCCTGCCGGGGGCAGCCGATCGGCGCGCTCCATTCCCGCACCACCGAGAACAGCATCGCAGCCGCAAAGAAGGCGAACACCCAAGCGCGAGAGCGCATGAAGCTATGATACACGGATCCCGAACCCGCCAGCGTATCGGTTCTTTCTTCCCACTTTTCTCATCCAATCAACCGATGCCCCCGAGAACCGAAGCAACCGTCAGGAAAGCCACCGAGCCCGATCTCGACGTTGGGCTGATCTGCGCCGATCGCGATGGCAATCGAATTCGCGTCGATCATATCGATGGCGTTGCCAAAACCCTCTCCTACCATTTTCTCAACGACGAATTGCGCGTGCAGGAAGGAGTTCAGGAGCGTTCGATCGGGCAATTCCTGGCGGAAGGCTGGTACATCGCAGCTCCAGGAAGATCTCTGTAGTCAGATTCTAAAGGTAGATTCTGATTTAGGCTCTAACGTTAGTTCGTTCTAATGCGGCAAATACCCCGATTCCCCCGGCAGTTTCCCGTCCACTTTGACAATACCCACGCGATCGGTGATCGATCGCTCTTCGACGAACCCGATCGCGCCCGGAGTGGACGCGACCGCCTGAATCACATCCGCATCCGTCGCCACCGTGCGAATCGAATCCTTGTGCGAGGCGATCAGTGCTTTCACTTCCGCCTCGGTCATCTTGGTCAGGTGCTCGACCGTGACCGTCTCGCCCGGCGAAGCGCCGTGCAATACCAGCACCACATCCCTGCCGTCGGGCCACTTCTTCACTTCCCCTTTAAAAATCTTGGCCAAATGAGCGGATGTGAGGTTCTGAACGGCGTTATCCTTATTGACCACCACCGCCATGTGGTGCGCAAAAGCAGGGGTCAGCGCCAGCGTCACCCAAGCACACACGCAGAGCATCCTCTGATACTTCATGGCCTCAGGTTACATCGTGCCAACTGCGGATTCTTGTCAAATGTTTGTCAAAAGTGACGGGAGTAATCAGCCTCGTAATCACGTTTTAAGTGCCTGATCTCAAGATTCAGAGGCACGATTTTACTAAGACCTAACATCGTAAGACCTGGCCCCTGCGGCCCAGACGTCAGAACCCCATGATGTTGTATCCGCAATCCACGTAGATGGTTTCGCCCGTGATGCCCGAACTCGCATCCGAGGCGAGAAAAACGCCGGTGCTGCCTACCTCGCTCACTTCCACATTGCGTTGCAGAGGCGCGCGCTCGGCGTGTGAGTGCAGCATGTCGCCAAAGCCGGAGATGCCGCGCGCCGCCAGCGTTTTGACCGGCCCAGCGGAAATGGCGTTGACGCGAATATTCTTGCGGCCGAGATCCTGCGCCAGATAGCGCACCGTGCATTCGAGCGCCGCCTTGGCCACGCCCATGACGTTATAGTGCGGCACAACTTTCTCCGCACCGTAGTAAGTCATGGTGATGACGCTGCCCCCGTCTTCCATCAGCGGGGCGGCAGCCCGCGCGACCGCGATCAGCGAATACACGCTCACGTCGTGTGCCACCCGGAACCCCTCGCGCGTCGTGTTGACGAAATCACCCTTCAGTTCGTCGGCCGGAGCGAAAGCCACGCTGTGCACGAGCGTGTGCAGTTTTCCGTAGCGAGCCTGCAGGTTTTCAAACAGCTGCACGATCTCTTCGTCCTTCGAAACATCGCACATGAAGGCTTCCGCTCCCGGCAGAGACAGAATCAGGTCTTTTGCTTCCATCTCCATCCGTTCGTTCTGATAGGTGACGGCCAGATTCGCCCCCGCCGCATGCAGTCCCTGAGCAATCGCCCAAGCGATCGAGCTCTTGTTGGCCACTCCAAAGACGACCGCCGCCCGCCCTTTCAAGTCTTCAAACATGAATCGAATCTCCTCCTCCTGAAGAACAAAAGAATAACAGTTGCTCGTGTAGGGCCGACACTTGTTGTCCGCCGTCTTGCTCTTGGGGTGATCTTGCCCTTCAAAAGCAACCTCGGAAGCAACCTTCAAAGCAACCTCTAAACCGACCTCAACGGCGGCGGATCAAAGGGTCCGGTCCACACAAATCCGAGTTTCGCTAGTCCGCCACCGCAGCCACGGCCTTAGGAGCGCCCATCGGCCAGCAAGCGCTGCCAAACGCGACCGCATAGACCGCAGCGATGATGCCAAACCCGGCTGCCAGGCTGATCCGCGACGCGACCCAACCCACCCCGAGTCCCAGTCCCACCTGCAGAAGCGTCCCAAAGAAATAAAAAGTGTTCTGCACGCGTCCCATGAAATGGGGCGGTACCTGCTCCATCAGGCTGGTATTCATCGCCACGCCGCTGACGCCCCGAGCCGATCCCATCAACCCGTAAAGCAGGACCGCAATCGAGAGCCAAGGCGAAAAGGGCGAGAGCGCCATGGCCGCTGTCAGCAACAGCATCGCGAGCGCAATTGAACCCCGCGATCCCATCCGCGCAATCAGCGCCGGAGCGTAAAGAGCGCTAAGAAATGCGCCCACGCCCCATCCCCCATTCAGCCATCCGTATCCGGTGGCGCCAGCATGAAAGACGCGATCGCTGAGCGGAGCCGTGACCACCACTCCCGTCATCATCGCACCCAGAAATAACGCCCAACTCGTACCCAGGAAAACCACGCCCCGATGCTCACGCAAAAAGACCAGCCCTTCGCGCATCTCGCGCCAAAAGCGTCCGGCTGCGCTTTCTGCCGCCTCGAGATCATGCCGCAGTTCGACGGCCCGCGGCACAACATGCCGCCCCTGTCGCACCGCGAAGTAGCAAGAGAACGAAACGACATAGGTGCTCACGTCAATCACCAGCACCCCGCCCAGCCCGATATGTTCGTAGACAAATCCAACAATCGCGCCGGCAATCAGCCATCCCCCCTGAATTCCCGCCAGCAAAAAAGTATTCGACTGCACAAACCCGCCCTCCGGCGTCAGTTCCTGAATCAGCGCCGTGATCGTAGGCCAGAACATCCAGAAACCCGCCGCCACCAGCGTATTCATCAGGTACAGTTCCCACACCTGCACGCGATGAAGAAAGGCGAGCACGGTCACCGCAAAAATGACGACCGCGCGCGATGCGTCCAGCCACATCACCAGCCGCCGCCGGTCTTCGCGGTCGATAATGACGCCGGTGAACGGCAGCATCAGCATGGCCGGAATCGTTTGCAGCGCGGCAAACGTTCCCAAAGCCATTTCAGAATGAGTGCGCTGCAGGATCGTCCAGGCCACCGCAGCCGAGTTCATCCCGCTGCCCAGCATGGAGATCACATTCGCCGCAAACACAAATCGCAGCGAGCGTTTTTGCAGAATGGATCGCATCCGTCGAATCTAACATGGAGAGCATTCAGCAAAAGAGGTGGCCCGCTCGAACTTCGGTTTCAGTGGCGTGCGGTTCACCGCTGCGAGTCTCGTGTTGAAGAATCGGCTTTAGCCGTGGGGTATGACGGTGACGAGTATGACTGTGACGAGTATGACTGTGACGAGTATGACTGTGACGAGTATGACGGTGACGAGTATGACTGTGACGAGTATGACTGTGACGAGTGTGATTGTGACGAGTGTGATTGTGACGAGGGGATCCTTGAGGGGAGTTGTGGGCCGACAGCTGAGAGCTGAGAGCGGTTTCCCTACTTCAACCCCGTAACCACATACGCCTCTGACAGCACGCGCACGTAGAGATATGCATAAGCCGTCCCGTCGCTAGAGAGATGAGGTGCAACCACGGACGAGACTCCCGAGCCCGTTTCTTCCCCGAAAGTTTTCCACAGCTCCATTTTTCCGGTCTGCACGTTGACGCGCGAGACCGCCACGGATTTAGCGGCCATCGCGCCCCGCGGGATGGGAGCCACATAGACCGACTCCCCGTCCGGCGTCCAGCCAATAATGGCGTAGCCCGATTCGAGCCCCGGTATGGGATGAAACCCACCATTTTCGAGCGACCAGATCCCCCGTTTTCCCTCGGGTCCACGCAGCGCTATGCTTTTGCCGTCCGGCGATTGTTGCGTGCCGCTGATGCCTTCGGGAGTGACGGGCTTCGAATCCCCACTGCTCAGGTCAATCAAGTAATCGCGCCCGCCGTGCCCGGCCTCGATCCCGTAAGCCAGCAAGCGCTTGCCGTCGGCAAAAAAACGAGCCCCGCCATAGCTCACCGCATCGTGCGTAAGCTGCCTGGCTTCGCCCGTTCCCGTCGGCACCAGGCTCAGCGGCCCACCCTTCGCCGGTTTCGTGATCACCCATTTTCCGTCGGGCGAGATGGCCAGTGAGTCTCCTTCGCCAATCCGTGCCGGAGGCGATCCATCGGTGTCACGCAGAAACACGGTGTAGTTCGGCCCGCCGCCATCGCCTTCTTCGTCGAACACGATCTTGCGGCCATCGCGGCTGATGTCGCGCAACTCCGACCATCCAAACCAGCCGAGTTCATGCTCTTGTTTTCCACCCGGCGCCATCCCCCGGATCCCCAGTCGGGTGTGGTTCGCCACCGCCAGCACCGTTCCATTGCGCAGGTCTTCGAGCCACACACCTCCGGGCACGTTCGTGATCGTGCGCAACTTGCCCGCCAGGGTCACCGCGCGTGGGTTCGCCGCTTGGCCGGTGTTGGTGGAGGTAAACCAGATCTCATCGCCCGCCGGGGACCAGATAATCCCCTGCAGCGAGGTCCAGCCGGAAGAAAGCTTCCTTTCCTTTTCCTGGCCATCGGCCCCGATCACTGCGAGCGAACCTTCATCGTCGCCTCCCGGGTTCTCATGGTCGGCAAAGGCGATCCATTTGCCGTCGGGAGAAATCTTCGGGTGACTGATCCAGTTGATGCCGTCGAGCAGCACCTTGCCGATCGGATACTCGAGACGCCAGTGATTGTTTTCCGGCAGGTAACGGGTAATCGCCAGGCTGTCGCTGTTTGCGGAAAAGTCGGCGTCCCCAACATTGTCCAGCACTTCTCGCGGCGTTCCTCCGCTCAGCGGGACTCGTGCCAGCGTCCCGCTACGCGAGTAGCCACCGTGATACTGAGTGTTGAGCCGAATTGCCAGTTCTCCGCCCTTCGAGATCGAAAGCAATTCCGCATCCTTGATCCCGAGTTCGCGCGATCCTGGGTCGTCCGCGCGCGACATGTAAAGTTGATCTTCGCCGCCTTCCCACGAGGCGTTGTAAACAATGCTGCCGTCCGGGGTAAACCGAGCATTGCCGATGCTGCCGGTACGGAACGTGATCTGCTGATATTCAGCCTGGGGCGCGCGGGCGCTCGCCTTGCCCGTCCACCAACCGACGCCGTACATCGCGCCTGCAATCACCAGACCGGCCGCGATTGCCAGCAGAAGCCTGCGGCGCGACCGGACATTCGCGCTCGCCATGCCCGTCGTCGCCGCGCGCGCCGCACTCCCGGAAAGCCCCGAAAGATGTTCGAGATCAAAGGCAATATCGCTCGCGGAATGGAAACGCGACTCCGGATTTTTCTCGAGACAATGCTGCACAATGCGTTCCAGAGCCGGAGAAACATTGCGATTGGTTTCGTTCAACTCCGGAGGATCTTCCTTAAGAATCGAGCTCATCGTATCCGCGGGAGTGTCTCCATGGAACGCTCGTTTGCCGGACAGCATCTCGTAGAGAATCGCCCCAAAGCTGAATAGGTCAGAGCGCGGATCAAGCGCCATTCCCCGCACCTGTTCGGGCGACATGTATCCCGCCGTCCCCATCACCAATCCTGCCTCGGTGCCGTGGGTTGCCGTCGGCAGGGACGTGTGAGACGACGATCCGGCTTCGGGCTGCGTCAGTTTGGCGAGTCCGAAATCCAGAATCTTGAGCCGGCCGTCCTTGGTCAGAAACAGATTGTCCGGCTTGAGGTCGCGATGAATGATCCCTTTTTCGTGCGCCGCCGCCAGCCCGTGCGCGATCTGTATGGCATAGTCGAGCGTCTTTCGCGCCGGAATCGCACCCGTGCGCAGGCGTTCCCGGAGCGTCTCGCCCTCAAGCAGTTCCGACACCACGTAAGGCGAGCCTTCGCTTGTGCCAATATCAAACACAGCCAGAATGTTGGGGTGATTCAGAGCAGCGGTGGCAAGCGCTTCTTGCTCAAACCGCCGCATGCGCTCGGCGTCCAGAGAAAGTGCCTGCGGCAAAACTTTGATCGCCACGTCACGCCGGAGGCGAGAATCGCGAGCACGATAAACCTCGCCCATGCCCCCAGCGCCCAACAGGGAAACAACCTCGTACGGCCCAAGTCTGGTGCCCGGAGTCAAGTTCATCGGTGGCCGAGATTATAACCCACAAAGCTCACCGGTTTAGTTCCCTGGATCGCGCTTCGTTTGGCAGGAATCGCTGATTGGGGAGACGGCGCGGGTGCTGCTCCGCCGATTTGGTAATCAGAGTGGGCCGTCAGTTGTCTTTGCGATAGAGAAGGTCGCGCATCGCCCGTCTCCGAGCCTCGTTTGCTTCCTTCACCGTCTTGCGCTCGTCCGCGTCCATGCCCTGCTTGCTCGCAGGGCCAGCCGGTTCGGGCTGGGAGCACGCCGGACAGCGGTTGGCAAAGCCGGGTTTACCCGGCCTAAGCTCAAACTCTTGCGAGCAGACGGCACAGATTTTGATAGGAAATGCCATCCGCCCACCATGATACAACCGAGCGCTCAGTTGCATGGACCGCAGACGGCTCCGCCGCAACTGGTTGCGCACAGCAATGCAAACATGAGTCCCGAGGACAGCGCGCTGCGAGAGCTAATTCTCACTCTCGACCGGCCTCGCCTTCGGAGCCGGCAAAGCCTTCAAGGGCTTCGCTGGGTTCGGTGGCATCAACGGCTGAATCGGAGGGACTGGCGGCACCGCCGCCAGCGTCCCCTTGCGGATCTCAATCTGTCCTTTTTCGCAGTTCATCGCCAGCTTCGGGCCATTGGTTCCAATCGACCCGCTGGCGCTCGATCCTCGATCCCGATTGTCGACTTTGATCTCTTCGAAATCGCTCTCGATCTCTCCTTCGCGCGTGCGCGCCTCCACTTTGATCGGCGTATTCGGAGGAATCGAAACCTGCACGTCGCCCTTGCGGTTATCGATCTGGATGTTGCCCGGCTTGCGCAGGCCGACCTCAACCGATCCATTCGAGTCTTCCAGTCGCAGATCCCCCGACAAGCCGTCGAGCGAAATGTCCTTCGACCGCGTCGTCAGGCGCATCGGTCCGCTCAAAGAATCGGCGCGCAGGTCGCCCGAATCCAGATCGAGCGTGCCATCCAGCCGCGAAAATTCCATTTCCGTGCGTGAGGAGCGGAAACTCACCGTCTTAGTGACTCGCACGAGGCGCACGCTCTCCTGAAACTCGCCATTCAGATGCACCGCACCATCAATGTCTTCGAGCGAGACCTCATTGGCGCGCCCTTGAATTGTGATATCCCCCTTCACATGCTCGGCGCGCGCCGAGGTTTGCTCCAGACTGAGCACGGCATTTCCCGTGTGATCGTTGAGATTGACCTCGCCGTGCTGATTGTTGACCTCCACATTGCCGTTCATGCCGTTGATGGTGACCCCGCCCCGCCGCGAGACGATAACCAGGTCGGTGTTACGCGGCACATAAATATCCATGTCGGTGGTTACGCCCTTGTCGCCGGCCCCATGGGTTTCGGCGTCCAGTGTGACGGTTTTTTCGGCAACCGTGATCTGCGGCTTGGTCTTGCGGTTGTACTCCTCGGCCTCCTGCTCCTTCTCCGCGCGCACTTTCTTGCGCACCGAGACTCTCATCGTCTTGCCCTCTCCCACATTGACCGTAATCGTGCCTCGGTCATCGTTGACGTGGAGAGTGCTGCCCGTCGGAATTTCCTGCGTCAGTTCGTCGCTGTAGTCGAACGTGGACCCGCCAAAGATCTCGTCCAGGCCTTGATCGTCGCCCAGTTGGATGTGCTCGCCGAGGTTCTTCCAATCCACCCGCGAAGCCTGGGTCGCAACCAGCCCGAACAAAACCAGAAAAAATATCAGGAAAATGCCGCCGACCCCAATGCCGCGCACCGGCTGGCCGTAGCGCTTGGCCTGCTCGTATTCGATCAGCTTCAGCACCCCCCACAGGATCAATAGCGCCGGCCAGAAGCGCGCGAACAGCGATCCGAGATGGTGGATGTCCATGATCCCCATCGTCCCCAGCAAAAACAACACTCCCATCAGGATCAGCACCACCGGTCCGGCAATCGAACGATGCGGACGTGGAGGCGGAATCGGCGTCAACGGCGTTCCTGGGTTAGCCACGGTTCACCTCACTGGTTGGCGGCACCGGCGGAACGGGAGCGCTCGGTGGAACCGGCGGCACCGGTGGAATTGGACCTGCCGCCGGATATGCACCCGGCGCGAGCGACGGAATGTGTCCTTCAACCGACGCGCTGTTTTGCAGCAACTTGACTAAGCCGACCACCAGCAGAATCACCGGCCAGGTGCGGCCAAAGTGCAAGTCCGACACCCCCAGATTCTGCAGCAGGAACAGGAAGCCGATGGTGAGAACCATTGCCGGCCCCATGATCCGCCGGGTGCGGCAGCGCGCGCACTGGCAGCCCGTACAAGGGATGCCCGCCACACCCCAGTTGCGTGCGAACATCCACCCGCCGACCAGGATCAAAATCAAGGGCCAGAAGCGGTCCAGGCCGAATTCGGTCAGCCCCAAGGTATGCAGCAGAAAAAGCACGCCCACCAAAATGAGCACAATCCCGCCCATCGGAACCTTGCTCGTCTCGATCTTCGCGCCGCCGCCAAACGTTGCCGCCAGGCCGAACGGATCCGGTATCGGCTGCGCCATCTGAATCGCCTTCGCCGAGCGTATCGCGTCAAAAAGTTGGTAGATGATGAAGAAGGCAAGACCCAACCCGCAGAACACGCCGAGAGCCGACGAGTGGTCGTTGTCGGCGGCGTTCAACCCGACGATGAATAAGACAAAGATCGACAGATGCGCCAGCCCCTTGGCATATTGCCCGGTGTACACCGCGCCCACGCCGAAGGGAAAGAATCCGGCCAGAATTCCGGCCACGGTTGGGTTGGGCCCGCTGCTGCCGACCGGAGGAGGCGCGGGAGGAAACTGCCCAGCCGCCGACGAAGAGAATGTCGTCGCCGGAAAGCCGCCGGAAACGACTCCCGAACCGCCAGCAGGAGTTCCCGCCGGAACACCTTCCATTTTCGCTCCCAGGCAATCCTCGCAATAAATCACGCCCCGCACGGGACGCGTACAGTTTGCGCACAGTGCCTTCCCGCAAGTGCGGCAATAGGCCACTGCTGACGCATCAGTATGATTGGCGCAGTTCATACGAACCTCCTGTTCGTGCTCACCGTCACAACAGGCGGCTTTGAGCTTCGAGCTTCGAGCCGCGAGCAAGCTTGAGTTTGCCGATCGCTCGCAGCGTGCAGTTCGTAGCTCGGGGCTTCATTCGATCCCTCCGTCATTTCAGCCAGCACCGGCTGGTTGTAATCCTGGGAATAATTACGGTCCTGTCTCTGTTCGGGTTGCCCGCTGGTGTTGTTGTTCTTGCGATCCCCCTTCTGGTCATTCGAGCCGGGCCCGGGCTCGGCGGGAGGGTTGGCCCGCTTCCGCTCGCGCAGCATCGATTCGATCTCATACACGAACCGGATATTATCGTAGTACTGCACGACTCTGATTTGCGCATCGTTGTAGGCGTGACGTAACGCCGTCGGCCGCAGGTCGACTTTGGACACGTCCGACGCCTTCACGCCCGCCGCGTTCAGCGCCAGCGAGAACGAGAAGAAGATCATCCCAAACGACATGACAAACCTTGGCTGCCGCACAAAGGCCGCGACCGGTCGGAAGAAAGAAGCGGAGAACAAGTCCCACCGCTCGCGTAACCGCTCGCCAAACGGAGTCGTCCGACCGTCGGCAGCCGCTGCCAGCGGTCGCGTGCTCAAGACTCCCGTCGTAGCCACCAGAATGTTGTGTACCAAATGAGCCGGAGGCTCGACCGCCTCAAGCGCCCGCAGCCACTGCTGCCCCGCCCGCACGTCCGCAAAAAGCGGACCGCAAGTCGGGCAGACCCGCCAATGAGCGTCAAAGCTTTCCTGGCCAGCCGGACTCAACAGTCCTTCGAGTGCGTCGCTCACGAGTCCTTCGAACTCGGTGCACTCGATCCCGTGTTTGGTTTCATCTGCCATCAGATCACCTGTTTATATGTACGTTGTAGGAGGCGCGCAAGTTCCGCCCGTCCCCGGTTAATTCTTGACTTGACGGTCCCCTCCGGCACCCTCAAAGCCGTGGCGATTTCCCGATAGTCCATGTCTTGTAAATCCCTCAAAATCACCGCCTCCCGCAGCTCCGGAGACAGCTTCTGTAAAGCCAAATGCACCATTTCCCGAGTCTCGCGCGACCGCACAGCCGCATCCGGAGGCAATCCCTGGTCAGCAATCTGCTCGCTCAACGGCTGCGAGTCCTCGTGTTCAGAAGGCGCAGCATCGAGCGAATCCGTGATCCGGTCCCCCTTACTTTTACGGAAATGATCGACCAGCAGATTGCGGGTAATGGTGGTTACCCAAGTCATGAACGCGCCCTTACCCGAGTCGTATGTGCTTAACGTCCGGTACATCTTGATAAAGACCTCCTGGGTAAGGTCCTGAGCGTTCTCCGAATCGCCGGCAAACCGGTAGCAGATGTTATAAATCCGCCGATGATACCGCTGCACAATCTCCTCCCAAGCCGCGGCATCGCCCGAAACGCAGCGACGGACCAGCAATCCGACAACCTGGGCATCATCCAAAACAGACTCCGTAAGCTGCGTTCGAATGTTCTAGCTCGTGTAGTGACGGGGTCATGCCCCATCCAGGGGGCCACCTGGCTGGTGTAGGAACAGGCGTCCTCGCCGTCCCAGCAAGCAAAGCTCGGCCACGCCGCTAACAGCCACGCGCTTCGTATCAACGCTTCGGATCAGGGCGCCGCATCAGGGTATCGCTTGAGCGATACCGCAAGTTTCCGGCAAATCAGAAGCCCTTCAGTCACCGATCGCGAGCCCACCATCTGCCATTAACAGCACAGGAGAAGTACGTTTATGTGGGGCAGGAAGTTCCCTTGAATCATGAAGCTAGCGATTGTAGCAGGAGCGGCGCCTTCGAAAAGATGCTAGATGTGCCCCCCAACCGCGCAAGTTGTGATTTCGGAGTGAATATACAGAGAGACCAGGAAGCGTCGTCAAGTCGACGGCTAGCAAGAAGCGAGCGCCCCGTCAGGCCCTAGGTTTTGATGAGAGCTGAGAACTGCTACGCAAACCGCACCTTAACGTCCGGCCCCTTGTCCAAATGGATGCTCTCAATAAACCGCACCCGCCCGGTCTTCAAAGTCAGAATCACCGAGGAGACCCGAGTCCCTTCGCCAAAGAAGCGGACGCCCTTCAGCAGCGAACCCTCGGTCACGCCAGTCGCGGCGAAGATCATCTGTTTCCCCGGAGCCAGATCCTCCGCCTCATAGATTTTTGTCTTGTCTTTAATCCCCATCTTCGCGATCCGTTCTTCCAGTTCGGGCTTGTCGACCACCAATCGCCCCAGCATGTATCCGTTCAGGCAGCGGATCGCAGCCGCCGTGATTACGCCTTCGGGCGCGCCGCCCGATCCCATGACCGCGTGTACCCCGGTTCCCATCACCGCCGCGGCAATGCCCGCCGAAAGATCGCCGTCGCCAATCAGCCGTATGCGCGCGCCCGCCTTCCGAATATCGCCAATCAGCTTCTCGTGTCGAGGACGGTCGAGCACGACGACCACCAGATCGTCCACGCCGCGCTGCATCCGCCGCGCAATATTTTTCAGGTTGACGGCCACAGGAGCGTCCAGATCCACCGCGTTCTTGCAAGATGGCCCAACGACGATCTTATCCATGTAGCAATCGGGAGCATGCAGCAGCCCGCCCTTTTCCGAAGCCGCCAGCACCGTGATCGCTCCCGGCGCGCCGGTGGCGCACAGATTCGTGCCTTCGAGCGGATCGACGGCGATGTCGACATGCGGAACCTCGCGGCCGTCGAGATAAGGGCCGCCGACTTGCTCTCCGATATAAAGCATGGGCGCGTCGTCGCGTTCTCCCTCGCCGATCACAATGGTGCCGTGCATCGGCACCGTGTCCATCGTCCTGCGCATCGACTCGGTCGCCACTTGGTCGCTGAGCGGGCGGTCCCCCTGGCCCATGGTGCGCGCCGACTCGATCGCAGCATTCTCCACTACCCGCAAAAATTCGAGCGCCAGATCGCTTTCAATGTTTTCCCCGAAATTCTTGGAGCGCGCTTCGGAGCGGGAATGGGTTGTCATCAATGCCTCCTGATTCGAAATGCGACCATGCGACCTAGGAATATATTCCCTTCAGGGCAGAGATGGAAGAGCAAGCCAGGGGCACGACTCAGGCGCGAACCGTCTGCTAAAGTTCATTCATGGCCACTGACCACACGACCGCTGAACACGCAAAGAAAGACCGCAAAGAACCTGCGTATCTGTTCTCGGAAAAACAGGTCGCGGAAAAAAGTGAACTCGCCCACCGTTTTCTGGATAACCGCGCCCGTCTGAATGAAAACGTCGACCAGGCCGACAACTTCCTCGTCAAGCGCTTCTCCAACCTGGATCACAACACTTATATGGAAGGCGCTCTGCCCGCAAAATACAAGGAGTTGATGGGGCTGGTAGCCTCGGGCAGCTTGCGTTGCGACGACTGCATCACCTACCACGTGATTCAGGCCTATCGTCTGGGCGTGACGCGTGCCGAGCAGGAAGAAGCGATCAACATCGCGCTGGTAGTGGGCGGCAGCATCGTGATCCCGCACATGCGGCGAGCCTATGAGTTGCTGGGGGAACTCTATTCCGCCTGAGGAATTGATCCTAAGTTGTGGTCGCGAAGCGTTCGGCGTCGGACGCCAGCATCCCATACATTTCGAGGTCGAGGAATTCTCCCCACTTCAGGATGTGGGCGCGGTGGCGCCCTTCGTGGCGCATCCCGATTTTTCGCAAGACCCCTGCTGATGCGGTGTTGTTAGTGACATGGCTGGCGAAAATTCGATGCAGCCCAAGAGTCGAGAACCCATATTGCACCAGGGCCGCGGCCGCCTCCGTCGCATAGCCATTTCCCCAATACGGGACGCCGATCCAGTAGCCCAGTTCTGCGCGACGATGGTCAGCGTCGATGCGCAATCCCACGCCGCCGCACAACGCATCGTTCTGACGAAGGATGATTGCCACGCGCAATTCGCTACCGTTCGACCGATCGTCTTCAGTGCGTGCGATAAAGTCCCGAGCGTCGGACTCGGTGTAAGGATGCGGGATGCGCAGCGTGGTCGCCGCCACTTCGCGTGCGCCAATCAGTGGCACGAGCGCCCGGATGTCCGAGAGCGCGTAGGGGCGCAGAGTCAGCCGCCCGGTTTCTAACGGCGCGAATTCCATTTCTCTACTCTAGCCTGAACGAAGATCAAAAGAACTAAATCTAAATGAAGACTTCCGGCGACACGTGGAATCGGCGGCTGAGCCGGCGGATGTGTTCCGTGGTGAGCTGCCGCTTGCCATGAAGAACTTCGGAGACGATGCTAGGTGTGCCGAAAACATCCAGCAGATCTTTCTGCTTCAAATGATTCGCTCTCATCAGCTCGTCTAGGACGTCCACGGGGCTGCTTCCGTTGAGCGCGTAATGCTTTTCTTCAAAGTCTTCGACCAGCAGAGTCAAGAGGTCGGCCATCCGACGTTCGGCAGCTGTCATCCGATTACCTTTTTGGTCCAGTTCTTCCAGTCGGGCGATGTAGCGTTCGTTCTCCGCCTCGCTGCGAATGACAGACGGCAGAGTGCTCGAAAGCAGAGCGGCATATTCAGATCGGATTGCAGTCGCACTCATGATTTCCAACCTCCCCGGTCATCCTCGGCGTGCGTCAAAATGTGGCGGATGTAGAGTCGGCCGAGCCGATAGTTGATTTCTGTGATCAACCGGTACTGGTTCCCTTTGACATTGAAAACCGTCCACTTGCCAACGGCATCCGCCGTCGAAAAAGTCTTTCGGACATCCGCCAAATTTCTCCACAGAGCTTTCTTCGCAATGCGAAACCAGGCGTCGAGTGGGCCTTCCAGATCGGCGTGCCTTGGGACGACCTCTTTAAGCTTCTTCCGGCTGATGACATGCATCCCACTCCTCGGAGGTTCGCATTATGCGAATATCATACTTCGCATAATGCGAAGATGTCAAGGTTTTGGGTCGAGAGGGTCGAGAGAGGGTACTTAGAACGCGTCGATCCCGGTCACGCTAGCCCCGATAATCAGCGTATGGATATCGTGGGTTCCCTCGTAGGTCTTTACGCTTTCAAGATTCATGAGATGCCGCATGATGGGATAGTCATCGGCCACGCCGTTCGCCCCCAGAATATCCCGCGACAGCCGCGCGCACTCGAGCGCCATCCAGACGTTGTTTCTCTTCGCCATCGAGATGTGCTGGTGCTGCACTTTTCCCGCATCTTTCAAACGGCCGACTTGCAACACTAGTAACTGCGCCTTGGTGATCTCATTGATCATCCAGGCGAGTTTCTCCTGTACCAGTTGATGCGAGGCGATCGGTTGATCGCGGAATTGTTTTCGCAATAGCGAATACTGCAGCGCGCAGTCGTAACAAGCCATGGCTGCGCCGACCGCACCCCACGAGATGCCGTAGCGCGCTTGGTTCAGGCACATCAGCGGAGACTTTAATCCGCCCGATCCCGGCAACAGGTTCGACTCGGGGATGCGCACATCTTGCAGCGACAAGCCCGAAGTCACCGAAGCTCGAAGCGACCACTTTCCGTGAATGTCAGTGGCCTTGAATCCGGGACGGTCGGTTTCGACGAGAAACCCGCGTACCTTGTCGCCTTCATCTTCAACCTTGGCCCAGATCACCGCCACATCGGCGATCGTGCCAGAGGTGATCCACATCTTTTCGCCGTTCAGCACGTACTCTTTGCCAACTTTGCGAGCGCGCGTTCTCATGCCGCCAGGGTTCGATCCGAAATCCGGTTCGGTCAATCCGAAGCAGCCGAGCTTTTCGCCCTTCTGCATCGCCGGCAACCAGGTATTTTTCTGCTCGTCGGACCCAAAGGTGTAAATCGGATACATCACCAGCGCCGACTGGACGCTGACGAATGACCGCACGCCCGAGTCTCCGCGTTCGAGTTCCTGCGTGACCAGTCCGTATTCGACGTTGGACATGCCTGCGCAGCCGTAGCCCTGTAGCGACGCGCCAAAGAACCCCAGATCGGCCATGGGCTTGACCAGTTCGCGTGGGAAGCGCCCTGCACGATTGCATTCCTCAATGATCGGTACGAGATTGTCTTCGATGAACTTGCGCGCCGTGTCACGCACCAGGCGCTCGTCGTCGTTCAGCAACGTATCGAAATCAATGAAGTCCACACCCCGGAATTTGATGGCTGGCATTACGTCTCACCCCACAGAGTCAGAAAACGACGAACGGGAAACTAATCAAAGTAGCAGAGCGGCAGGGAAGTCAGCAACGCGGGTTCAGAGTGCGTTCCGAGTGAGGCGCATTCCAACCCCTCATGCCATCAGATTTTGTTGTCCGGTTCCGCTCAGGGTCAGGATGACAATTGGAGAGAGGCAGACCGAGAGATCTAACGCCTTAACTTCGGAATCCAGCGCGGCACCGATGCGCGATAGCGATCATATTCTTCCCCGAATCGCTTGTGCAGGGTGGGCTCCTCATATGAAATGACAAATAAGTGAGCAGTCAGCAACATAAAGACCATGTAAATCGCAATGTGCCAGGAGTGGAACAGCCAGGCTTGTCCTCCAATGACGAGCGCGACTCCGAGATACATCGGATTGCGGACAAAGCGGTGCAGACCTTGGACGACGAGGGTTTTGGTCGGCGCGATCGGCGCGGGCGTCCCGCCGCCCATCCGAGCGAAACTCCAGAAGGCAGTGTAGAGATAGATGGCAATCCCGATGGCGATGACGGCAATCGCGGCCCATTGTTCGGCGCCGGTCGCCGGCGCGGTCAAACCCTGCCTCAGCCGCCACGGCACATAGCCAGCCACTGTCCCGGGGACGAACACCGTGAAAATCAATGTCTTGGCGATTGCGGGAAGGGCGGCACGCATAACGGCATCCAGATTCCGCGAGTATCTTGGCCCGACAGGATCCCGACGTCAACCACTCGGCGGGTGCGTGTTGAGAGTCAGCTTTGCCAAGTTTCTAATATGTTTCAATTAGAGACACTATTTCCCACCGATCTATAATCATGTCGCAATCTTGGGGGCGGGCGGCGAGCTCTCAGGCCGCTGGAATCATGTCTTTCGCTAGGCTTTCCATGAATCGAGCTTTGTTGCTGCTAATCGCCTTTCTGGTCGCGTCGGCAGTCTACCTGTACGCGCTCCCGCAGGCGAACGTGTTTTATGCCGGAGTGGTATTGCTTCACGCTCTGGCAGGTGTCGTGGCTTCGGTCTTGCTTGTGTTCTGGCTGGTACGCTCGTGGCGTCAGAGCGCGCCGCTGGTGCGCTTTGGAATGGTCATTCTTTTCCTCGGCGCAATCCCGGGACTGGTGCTGATTTACACCGGAGCGTTGCGAACGGAGTGGACGCTCGTCTATGTCCACTTGGGCGTGAGCTTTCTCGGTGCCGGCCTGATTGCCGCGGCCCTCATCGGCGATCGCGGCTGGCTGCCTGGTCACGGCGCCATTCGCGTTGCCGCCGTACTCGCGGTGCTGGCGGTGCTTGCTCCGGTTGCTCGCTACCTCCGCGAAACTCGCTGGTACCAGCATGGTCGCATCGAAAATCCTGCCATGCCGCCCCTCACCATGAACGCTGAAGGCGACGGTTCGACCGGCGCATTTTTCCCCAGTTCCGCGCAGGTGTATGGCGGTGAAAAGATTCCCAGCCAGTTCTTCATGGAGTCGGATTCCTGCAAGCGCTGTCACCAGGACATTTACAACCAGTGGAACAGTTCGGCCCACCATTTCTCATCGTTCAATAATCAGTGGTATCGCAAGTCGATTGAGTACATGCAGGATACGATCGGCACCAAGCCGTCCAAATGGTGCGGCGGATGCCACGACCCGGCGGTGCTTTACGCCGGCAAGATGGATACGCCCATCAAACAGTTCGTGCACGCGCCCGAAGCGCAGGCTGGACTCGGCTGCATGATGTGCCACTCCATCGCCGACGTTAAGAGCACGATGGGCCAGGGCGATTTCTACCTCGAATATCCCACGCTGCATGAGCTTGCGGCCAGCAAGAATCCTGTGGTGCGCACCCTGCACGACTTCATGATCAAGCTGAACCCGGAGCCGCATCGCCGCGTCTTCCTGAAGCCGTTCATGAGGCAACAGACGGCGGAGTTCTGCTCCTCCTGTCACAAGGTGCACCTCGACGTGCCCGTCAATCACTATCGCTGGTTTCGCGGCTTCAACGAATACGACAACTGGCAAGCGAGCGGAGTCTCCGGAGAAGGTGCGCGCTCGTTCTACTATCCCGCCAAGCCGCAGCAGTGCGCCGATTGCCACATGCCGCTCGAACGCTCGAACGATATGGGAAGCGTTGACGGCAAAGTGCACTCCCACCGCTTTCCCGGCGCAAACACCGCGCTGCCTACGGCCAACCAAGATGCCGCGCAGTTGAAGGTTACCGAGGATTTTCTGACCAGCGGCGCGCTTACGGTCGACATTTTTGCTCTCTCGCCAGCGAAAGCCCCCTTGACGACCGCTCCATTGAAAGCCGGAGCAGGCGCCGAACACGAACTCTCAACCACCTTCGCCGTGGGCGAAGAAGCCGAAACCAAAATCACTCCTAGCTCCGGCGCCAACGCCGAGGCTGCTCCCGTCACCGCGCCGCTCAGCCGCGTGCATCCCGCCGTTCGTCGCGGAGATACGGTTCGCGTCGATGTCGTCGTTCGTACCAAGCGCGTCGGACACTTTTTCCCCGGTGGCACCGTCGATGCCTACGACACCTGGCTCGAGCTCAAAGGTATCGACGATCAAGGCCAGACAATTTTCTGGAGCGGCATGGTTGAAGACAACGGCAAAGGTCCGGTGGAGAAGGGCGCACACTTCTATCGCTCGCTCCAGGTGGACGCGCACGGCAATCCGATTAACAAGCGCAATGCCTGGGCCACGCGCGCCGTTGTGTACGTACGTCTGATCCCGCCCGGCGCTGCCGATACCGTGCACTTCCGCATGAAGATTCCCGAGAAAACGGGCAGCAAGATTACCTTGACGGCGCGGCTCTGCTATCGCAAGTTTTCTTGGTTCGGTACCCGGTTTGCATTTGCCGGACAGCCCGACAACCAGCGCAACGATAGCGAGAACGAGCGCGACAAGAATCAGTCGAAGCCCGGGCTTGCGCCCGGTGCGAGCGCGCCCGCCTCCGTTACCGCCGACTATGACGATAGAAAATTTGCGTTCACCCAGCCGCTTCACGGAGTGTCCGCGAAGCAGGAGAAAATTCCCGATCTCCCGATCGTGACGGTTGCACAAAACCAAGTGGCGGTCGACGTTCTCTCGGCGAACGCTCCTGCGCCGCAGCCGAAAACCGAGCTGGTGAAGGAAGACTGGCAGCGCTGGAACGATTATGGCATCGGCCTGTTGCTGCAAGGCGATCTGAAGGCGGCGCAGGCTGCCTTCGAGAAAATCACCGAGGTCGATCCGCAGAATCCCGACGGCTGGCTGAACATCGGACGCGCCGCGCTGCAGGAAGGCGACGTGGCGCGCGCCTGCATCGTTCTAGACAAAGCGCTTGCTCTCAACCCAAATCTGGCGCGCACGAATTTCTTCTACGGGTCGCTGATGAAGTCTACGGGTGACTACGACCAAGCTGCCGCACACTTCGAAATCGTGCTGGCGCAGTATCCGCACGACCGTGTTGCCCTGAACAATCTCGGGCGTGTCCTTTTTCTGCAGAGGAAGTATGCGGACGCCGTGATGGTTCTCGAGCGGGTGCTCGCGGTCGATCCCGAGGATTTGCAGGCACACTACAATCTCATGCTCTGCTACAACGGTCTGGGCGACGAAAAGAGGGCGAAAGAGCATCAGGCTCGCTATCTGCGGTTCAAAGCCGACGAAGCTGCACAGGCCATCACCGGTCCCTATCGCCAGCTCCATCCCGAAGACAACAATGAACGGCAAAACATCCACGAGCACGTGTCCGTTCCGCTGCCCATCCTGGACAATGCACCCGCCAAGCGCTTAACAGCAAACGCGAGAACGATCCGTCCAGGGACGGGCGTCCCACCCGTCCAAGCCGAGCGCAGCTCGGCGGCTCGCGCTAGTCGAACGCCCGAGGCCCGGAGGTGACACTGCCTTTCAACCAAGATCGTCTTCCCGCGTTCCTGCGTGCATCCGCGCCTCCGTGTTTCATCGCCCCGTGTTTGATCGCTCTGTGGTTCATCGCTCTGTCGCTGGTCCCAGCCACCCAAGCGCAAACCGTCACCTTCCGCGAAATCACTGCCCAGGCCGGCATCCGCTTCACGCACAACAACGGAGCCTTCGGAAAGAAATGGCTGCCGGAAACCATGGGCCCCGGCTGTGCTTTCATCGATTACGACAACGACGGATTTCCCGACATCCTGCTGGTCAACGGACAGGATTGGCCTGGCCATGCCAAAAACGGCGCGACCACCTTGAAGCTCTACCACAACAATCATGACGGGACCTTCACCGATGTGACTCGCAAGGCCGGTCTCGACATTTCGCTCTTTGGACTTGGCGTCGCCGTCGGCGACTACGATAACGACGGCTTTGACGACATTTTCCTTACCGCCGTCGGCCAGAGCCATCTGTTCCACAACAACGGCAACGGCACTTTCACCGACGTCACGAAAACCGCGGCGCTTTGGGGGCCGAACGAGTTCTCGACCAGCGCGGCATGGGTCGATTACGATCGCGACGGCAAGCTTGACCTCATTGTTGCCAACTACGTGCAGTGGTCCGAGCAATCCGATCTGTACTGCACGCTCGATGGCGCGCACAAGTCCTACTGCACGCCCGAATCGTATAAAGGGACGTCGGCGCGTCTCTGGCATAACCTCGGAAACGGCAAGTTCGAAGACGCCACGCAAAAAGCCGGCCTCTACGACCCAACCTCAAAAGGTCTTGGCGTTGCCATTCTCGACTACAACAACGACGGATGGCCCGACATCCTGATCGCCAACGACACGCAACCGAACAAGCTCTACCTGAATAAAAAGAACGGCACCTTCGAAGAGCGCGGTGTTCCTGCCGGCATCGGGTTCAGCGAAGACGGAGTGGCCCGTGCGGGCATGGGCGTCGACGCCGCGGATTACGACCGCTCCGGCAGCGCCAGCCTGATCATCACCAATTTTTCCAACCAGATGCTTTCGCTCTACCACAACGAAGGCAACGGCCTGTTCGTGGATGAAGCCCCGCGCTCCGAGGTCGGCCGCGCCACGCTTGTCACGCTCGGCTTCGGGTGCTTTTTCTTCGACTACGATAACGACGGCTGGGAGGATATCTTCGTCGCCGACGGCCACATCGAGGACCAGATCGAGAGCGTACAAAAGCGCGTCAGTTACGCCGAGCCGCCGCACTTATTCCGCAATCTTCAAAACGGCAAGTTCGAGGAAGTTACGACCAAAGTCGGAAGCGCGTTTGCCGCTCCGAAGGTCGCACGCGGCGCCGCCTATGCCGACATCAACAACGATGGGGCTCTCGACATCCTGGTCATGACCAACGGCGGTCCGCCGCATCTCTATCTCAACCAGGGCGGCGCCAATCAGAGCCTGCGCGTAAAACTCGTTGGCACAAAATCAAATCGCGACGGTATCGGCGCTGTCGTCCGCCTCAGCGCCGGAAGCGACAAGCAATGGCTCACTTTGAAAACCGGCTCCAGCTATCTTTCGCAGAGCGAACTGGTGCTGACCTTCGGCATGGGATCGAAAACCAAAGCCGACACGGTCGAAATCGACTGGCCCAGCGGGCAAGTGGACAAGCTCTCAAACATTGCGACCGGGCAGACCATCACCGTCCAGGAAGCGAAGGGCCAGATCGCCTCCCGAGCGTACGGCAAGAAGTAGCCCTGAGTCTCGAGCGACATTCTCCCGTTTTGTCATCCTGAGAGCAGCAGGCATTCGCGAAGCGAAAGGCCCGCGCCGTCGAACGACCCCAAGCGGCCTGAACTGTCATCAGCAGGGCGGCGGAGCGTTCTCACGATGCTGCCGGTCCTTCAGGGAATGTGCGCTCGCGATGGCCACCCCCGCACTCGGATAGAATCATGTCCAAACCCCGATGACCAAGTCGCTCACGATCGCCCTTGTCTGTATCGTTCTTCTAGCACTACTGGTCGTGCTACTCGCCGCCACCAATCCCAAGACAAACCCCCAGGAAGCGGCCCGCCTCAACAACATCGGCGTCGCCTACATGAATCAGCAACTCTTTGAAAAAGCTTTGAAGGCATTCGAAGCCGCGGCCGCGGAAGACCCGACGCTCGAGGTGACTACGGTGAACCGCGGAGTGGCGCTGCTGAACCTGCAACGTCTCGAAGAAGCGAAGACGCAGCTCGAAAAAGCCATCCAAAGCAATCCCAAAGACGCCCACGCCTGGTACAACCTCGGCCTCTATTCCAAGAACTCCGCCGATGCGAGCGCTGCCGTCGACGCCTTCCATCGCGTGACCGAAATTGACGCGAACGACGCCGACACCTGGTACTTCCTCGGATCGACCTACGCCCAACTGAAGAAGTTTCCCGAAGCGATCGCCGCCTTCGAGCACGCCTTAAGGATCGATCCCCTCCACGCCTCCGCCCAGTTCGGAATGGCGCGTGCCTACCAGCAATCGGGCGAAGCCGATCCCGCCCACGAAGCGATGAAGAAGTTCCAGTACATCACCCAGAACAAGCTGGGCGCGCCCATCAGCCTGGCCTATGGCGAACAGGGAAAGTATTCGCGCGCGGAAGACTCGCCGGTAGCGGTGGAGAAGGTGGGGGCGGCGATTCCGGTTCGGTTTGTGGATGTAACCGAAGAGGCCGGCATTCGATCCAGGCCTAGAAGTGAAGTTTCCCAGAGCAACGAGGTGGCTTCGTTGTTTGGTCCGGGCGCGTGTTTCCTTGATTACGATGGAGACGGACGGATCGATCTGCTGATCGCAGATAACGGCCCACAAGGTGGCCTGGCGCTCTACCACAATCTTGGTGGCAAGTTTGAAGACGTCACGGCCAGTGCCGGACTCGATCCATCGGTTCGCGCAGTGGGGTGCACCGCAGGTGACTATGACAATGACGGCTTCGAAGATGTTGCGCTAAGCCTGGATCAGGGCGGTGTCGCTCTTCTTCATAACCAGAAAAACGGAACGTTTAAGGATAGGACCGATACCGCCGGGATTCGTCGAGCCGCCGAGATCAAAAGCGATGGGGAAAATGCTGGACTCACCTTCATTGACTACGACCATGATGGTGACCTTGATCTCTACGTAAGCCGTTATTATTCGGATCTTCGGCATTTTCAGGCCCCCCCTAGCGCAAACCTAATGTTGAGGAATAATGGCAACGGAACGTTTACGGACGTGACCGGGATCGTGGGGCTGACGTCTCCCGACAGCAGCCTGAGCGCAATCGGAACCGATTTCAATAATGATCGCGCCGTGGATCTTGTGGTCACTGGCGGCCGGATACCAGATCTTTTCATCAACCCCAGAGAGGGCAATTTCCCCCAACAGCCTTGGGGATCGATGTTCTCCGCGCCCACACACGGGGTGGCCGTTGTCGATTTCGATCACGACGGGTGGATGGATCTGGCTCTTACGGAATCGGGCGCCCCCGCCGTTACCCTTTGGCGCAATCATCACGGCAAGAACTTCGATCAAGTTCCGCTCCCTGAAACCAACTGGGCCCGCGCCTACGGCGTCGCCGCCATCGATTTCGACAACGACGGCTGGGTCGATCTGGTCGCGGTCGGCGAGACCAAAGACGGCAGGGGCGAAGTTCGCCTCTTCCGCAATCTCGGTCCCGACGGGTGGAAAGACGTCACCGTCGAAACCGGACTCGACAAGATTCAACTCAAACAGCCGCGTTCGATCATCGCTGGTGACTACGACAATGATGGCGCGGTCGATCTCCTGATCACGCAAAACCACGGCCCTGCCGTGCTCCTCCACAACGAAGGCGGCAACAAGAACAACTCGCTGCGCCTCGCGCTCAAGGGTCTCAACGACAACAAGAGCGCTATCGGTACGAAAGTGGAAGTTTTTTCGGATGGCATTCGGCAGAAGTTTGAGGTGTATGGATCGTCCGGCTACCTCGGACAGAACTCGCCTTACTTGACCATCGGCCTCGGACAAGCCAAAGAAGCCGACGTCGTCCGCATGTTGTGGCCGACCGGCGTTCTGCAGGATGAAGTCGAAGTCGCCGCCAATCAACTGCAGAATATCCTGGAACTCGACCGACGGGGCAGTTCGTGTCCCACGCTTTTTGCGTGGGACGGCACGCACTACGAACTGGTCGGCGACATGCTCGGCGCGGGCGTCGTCGGACACTGGATCGCAGCGCAGGAAAACAAAATTGAGCGCGACATTCCTCGTCCAACCGAAGCCATCAAACTTGACCGCGCCTCGCTGCGCGAAAAAGATGGCAAGCTCAGCTTCCGATTCATGGAACCGCTCGAGGAATCGGTCTATCTCGATCAGGTGCAATTGCTCGCCGTCGATCACCCCGCCGGTGTCGACGTCTATCCCAACGAGTATTTCGCCAGCACCCCGCCATACCCGCCGTTCAAGGTTGTGTTCAGCAACAAAAATGACGCGCGTCCGCCCGCCGGCGCGTGGGACGAGCACGGACACGACGTGCTCCCTGATTTGCTCGGGCATCGTTATTTCGGCGACTTCAAAGTGCTTTCGTTCATGGGATTCACTGAGCCGCACAGCCTGGAACTTGATCTGGGTGGGCCGTACCGTGGTGGTCCGCTGTGGCTGCTGCTGCATGGCGAGATCGAATACTACTCGGCGACCAGCATGTACGCCGCCGATCAAGCGCATCTGCGGCCGATTGCGCCCTATGTCGAAGCGCTCGTTTCGATCGGAAACTCCTCGAAAGAAAAGTGGGTCCGCGTCCTCGATGACATGGGCTTCCCGGCAGGCGGCGCGCGCACCATGACCGCCGACCTCACCGGCAAACTTCCGCCCGGCACAAGGCGCATTCGTATCAGGACGAATCTCGAAATTTATTGGGACAGCATCCTGATCAGCCGGACAAGCCAGAATCAGGGCGACGGCGAGAGCGCTCGCCTGACGCCGGTTCCGCTCGCGAGCGCCCAACTGAACTTCCACGGATTTCCGCTGAAGATCGAAGACCAGCCGCCAGGCAACGTGAAGTACATTTACGAGAAAGCGAGCGCCACCGGCCCATACACCCGTCCCGCGGGCGCGTACACGCGCTACGGCGATGTGCGGACGTTGCTCGACTCGATCGACGATAAGTTTGTCGTCTTCGGATCGGGCGATGAGGTTGCGCTCGATTTCGACCCGGCCACTCTGCCTGCGCTGCCGCGCGGCTGGGTGCGCGATTATTTTTTCATCGCCAACGGATACGAAAAGGACATGGACTTCTATGCCTACCGCGGCGATACGGTCGAACCTTTGCCATTCCGCGCAATGGAGACCTATCCGTACCCCGGCAGGTCGTTTCCGTCCGATGCCGAGCACCTGAACTACCTGCTCGAATACAACACCAGGTTTATGTCGGGCAATGAGGCAAGCGGATATTCGTTCCGGTATCCCAACTGACGCCACCGCCGAATTCGTGAGTCTTTCCAGGAACTGGCAAGAATCGTTTTAATCCACAGGTTTTTTCGTTGACAGAATCTCCCTTGCGTATAGAATTCGAGGTGAATTTGTGGAACTGCGGCGGGGCGGCGTTTACGAACCCCGCAAGCCACGAATGGCCCTCCCCCGACCCCGTTATCTCCGCAGGATAATGGGGTTTTAATTTTGAGATGGTGAATGAGTTCTACCGCCCGCCCACCCGCTGACGCCCTTCGATTGCGGCGCTCGCTCACGCTTTGGGATCTGATCCTCTACGGTGTGATCGTCATCCAGCCGGTTGCGCCCATGTCGGTGTTCGGAGTGCTCAGCGACCGCGGGCATGGGCACGTGGTGACCACCATCCTGATCGCCATGGTGGCGATGCTGTTTACGGCCATCAGCTACGGCCGCATGGCGCGCGTCTATCCTAGCGCCGGATCGGCGTTTACCTACGTCGGCCAGGAAATCAATCCCGCGCTCGGTTACGTCACCGGCTGGAGCATGGTCATGGATTACATGCTCAATCCGATCATTTGCACCATTTGGTGCAGCCAGCAGGCGCACGTGTTTGCCCCGGGTGTGCCGTATTGGGTGTGGGCCGTGTTCTTCGCGGCAGTGTTTACACTGCTCAACGTCCAGGGGGTAAAAACCTCGGCGCAGGTGAACTCGACGCTGGCCGTGGCGATGGGCGTGGTGATTGCAATCTTCTTCGTGGTCGCGGCGCGCTACATCTTTGGCCACCCGCACGATGGCGCAGGCTTCTATACCCGCCCCTTCTACGACCCGAGCCTGTGGGACACGAAGGCCGTGCTTGGTGGAACGTCGATCGCGGTGCTCACCTACATTGGTTTCGACGGCATCTCGACGCTCTCGGAGGAAGCGGAAAACCCGCGCCGCAATATTTTGCTGGCAACGGTGCTGACCTGCCTCGTCATCGGCATTCTGTCTGCGGTTGAGGTCTACGCGGCGCAGTTGATCTGGCCCGCGTCGCAGCCTTTTCCGGACGTCGACACGGCCTTTGTTCACGTCGCCGCCCGTGCCTGGAAGCCAATGTTTGGCATTATCGGATTCACCCTGCTGGTCGCCAACTTCGGATCCGGTATGGGTGCGCAGATTGGCGCTGCCCGCCTGCTCTACGGCATGGGGCGAAGCAACGCGCTTCCAAAATCCTTTTTCGGAGTAGTAGACGCGAAGCATCGAGTGCCGCGGAACAATGTTCTGTTCGTGGGTGCAATCGCGCTGGTTGGCGCGTTTGTGATGAGTTACGGTCTGGGCGCCGAAATGCTCAACTTCGGCGCGCTGATTGCCTTCATGGGCGTGAATGCTGCGGCTTTCGTGCGCTATGTCGTGCGCGATCGGCAAAGAACGCTATCGTTTGTGCTGCCCCCGGTCTTCGGCTTTGTGATTTGCTTCTTGCTCTGGCTGAGCCTGAGTACTCCCGCTAAAATCGCCGGCACCATCTGGATGGCAGCGGGCATCGCCTTTGGCGCTTGGAAGACGCGTGGCTTCCGCGGAGACCTGGTCAACTTCGATCTGCCCGCGGATGAGTGAGAATGCGCGAAATTGTCGCCCGTCGCACCTCTGCAATCTGACCTCCCTTCACTCCAGGTTCCAACCGCTCAGCTCGACCTCGGGCTGCGTCGCCCCCAGGGCGCTCGCGCGATAGCTTGCCTTGATCTCGCGCTTTTCACCCGGCAGCAACGAGATGTAATTGTCCTGCCAGACCACGGGCAGGATTTCCTCGCCGCCTTTGCCTTTTTCGAGCTTCAAGCGGACGAAAAACGCCACGGCCTTACCGGGGTTTTCCACGGTGACGCGGGTTACCGCATCTTCCCCCTGCGTTTCGCTGCGGCTCGATACCGTGAGCTTTACCTTGGGCAACCGCGCGAGTGAGGAGTAGTCCGCGTAGGAAGCAGTCGGAGTCGTATACCAGTTCGACTTCGCCCAGTCGAGCGTTTCCTGTTTGGTCGAAAGCCAATAGAAGTTCGATCCGACCAGATTTCCGCTCCGATCGGTAATGCGAAGATCGAGGAAGTATGCCGGCGACAGGCCCTCGATGTGCGGGAACTCAAACACTTTCGTGGTGCCGTCGGCGCTGGCGTTGAGCGTTGTGTCTTTCAAAAACTTCTGCGTTCCGTCCAGATTGAACACCCTCGCCGTCAGCTTCAGTCCCCTGGCATCCGCATACTGGCTGCTTACCAGCCACACCGAGTGATCGTCGTATCCATAGACGGGGTCGAGCGCCTGCAGCGCTTTCTTCGCGCCGAAGTATCCGCCGCCCGGCCGCAAATAATAGTCGTAAAGATGCCAGATCATCGAGGGCCAGGCATTATTCAGCATCCATTGGATGACACCGGTAGAGGTGTATTTGTTGCGACTGTAGGACTCGTACATGGCGCGCACCCCTTCGTAAGTCATGAGCTGCGCTTTATAGGCGAAGTCTTCGATGCTGTTGGCTTTTCCGTAGCGCGCATTGAGCGCGTCGCTGAAGACATGAATCGTCTTGAAAGATCCGCCTCCCGCGTGGAAATTCCAGTACTCATCGAGCGGCCCGTCCACCGTCCAGAGATGATCCTTGGGAACCATCCGCGCGATGCTCTCGATCGGAGGAACTGCCGGGCCCATGCTGGTTTCGGTGTTAAAGCCGTACGCGCCGCCACACCCGCCGGGATTGCACCGATTCTCGTCGGTCCGAAAATATGGGTCCGCTGTCCAATAGGAAGGCGCGACGTATTCGTAGGGCCCGCTCATCTTCACGCCGCTTTCGTCGGTCACGGTGGTGGCCTTGGCCGTGGCCGAGGAGACCACCGGATTTGGCCATCCTAGGTCCGATTCAATCTTCAGATACATCTCTTCCACATCGGGCGGCGGAGGATTGTCGCTGCCGTTCAGCCACATCAGCATGCTCGGATGACTCCTCAGCCGGTACATCTGATCGCGCAACGAGGATTTGGCGATCTCAAAGTCCTCCTCTTGCCAGTTTCCCCAGTGCTCCCAGAAATCGCAGCAGCACCATCCGGCCATTACCAGGACGCCTTGCTGGTCGGCCATCTCAAAGAATTCGTCGGTTTCGAGTTTGCCTTCCAGCCGGAGAGTATTCAGCCCCAGGTCGCGCACGTAGCGGAACTCATCCGCAAGTCGCTCGGAGGTCTCGCGCAGCATCATGTCGGGCGTCCAGCCGCCGCCGCGAATCAGGAGGTTCTTGCCGTTGATTTTGAACAGGCGTGCCAGCCGGTCCGGGGCCTGCTTGACGACTTCGGATGTGATCTCGCGAATGCCGAACTTCGTACGGGAAATATCGGAGAGAGCTCCGTCCAGCTCAAATGAAAGTTTCAGCTCGTACAGGTTGGGTGCTCCCATCTGCGCCGGCCACCACAGTCGCGGATTGCGCAGATTGAGCTGCGGATACTGTGCAGGCGAGAAAACCACATCTTTCGATTCTCCGGCCGCCAGCTCCACCGTTTGCGCAAATTCGGCGTTTTCGATGTCTGCGATCCGGCCCTTCAGCGTTCCCCGTACCGGGTGATCGCTCGAGTTTTTGACCTGCGCGGTCACCGTCAGATGGGCTTCACTCGGATTGGTATCGCCGGCCTGTAAATCCACTTTCGAAAGCACCGCCGGATGGCGAAGCGCGACCGGTCCGCTGGTCGTCAGATACACCTCCCGCCACAGCCCCATGTTCTTGTCGGGTGGCGAGGGATTCCAGTCGACGAAAGTGATCGCCAGACTATTCTCGGTCGGAGCCCAGACCTGCACGGCGAGCACATTCGACCCCTGCTGGACCGAAGAAGTAACGTTGAACTCGAAGGTCCGCCACGCGCCGACGACTTGGTCGGAGCTGGCGATCTGTTTCCCGTTGAGAAAAATGTTGGCTCGGTAGTTGATGCCGCGAAAGGCGAGCCACACCGTTTTT
>Ga0302326_10002488_pt1 | contig 44806 bp, 43 predicted proteins | sample Palsa_T0_3_FD_202264 | JGI IMG/M metagenome (GOLD analysis project Ga0302326, IMG submission 202264) | Peat permafrost microbial communities from Stordalen Mire near Abisko, Sweden - Palsa_T0_3 | ecosystem: Environmental > Terrestrial > Soil > Palsa > Peat permafrost | place: Sweden: Abisko...
GCGTCCATGTTAAGCAGCGCCGGTCAGCACAGGGGGCCGCCCGCCACGTAGATAACCTGGCCGGAAACGTATCCGGCACCCTCGCTGGCCAGGAACGAGATAACGTGCGCGACATCATCGACCTCGCCGATCCGGCGCACTGGCACCTGGGCGGCCACGGTGGCCTGGAAGTTCTCGAATGTCGTGCCGATCCGGGCGGCGGTGGCCGCCGTCATGTCCGTGGCGATGAAGCCGGGCGCCACCGCGTTGGCGGTGATGCCAAACTGGCCGAGTTCGATGGCGAGGGTCTTAGTGAGGCCCTGCATCCCGGCCTTGGCCGCGGAGTAGTTGGCCTGGCCCCGGTTGCCGAGCGCAGAACTGGAGGACAGATTGACGATCCGGCCGTACTGCTGATCCACCATGTACTTCTGCACCGATCTGCTCATCAGGAAAGTCCCGCGCAGGTGTACGCCCAGGACCGTGTCCCAGTCATCCTCGGACATCTTGAAAAGCAGGTTGTCCCGGAGAACTCCGGCGTTGTTGACCAGCACCGTGGGCGGCCCCAATTCCGCGGCTACCGTGCCGACGGCCGCTTCTACCTGGTCCGCCCGGCTGACGTCGGCGCCAACCGCCATGGCCTGACCGCCGGTCGCGGTGATGGCCGCCACGGTGGCATCGCAGGAGCCGGCCTCCAGGTCGAGTACGGCGACCGCCATCCCGTCCGCGGCTAGGCGGCGGGCGGTGGCGGCGCCTATTCCGCGGGCGGCACCCGTCACGATGGCAGCCCGGCGGGGAATCTTCTCCCCTTCGATCGGCCTAGGGTTCTCGTCTGGTAGCTCTTGCCCGGAGTGGGCGGTCTCGTTCATAGCTCTCCTCCTCGTATCTCCTTTGCAAACTATATCAATCATTTCGCAATATATGTCAAGCATTGACTGAACCGCCGCGATCGTCAGCGCGGATACAGCCACCAGCGCCCGTTCCGAAAAAACAATCAATAATCCCGAACGAGCCTGGTTTTCGCTCAGTGGAAACCCAGGATCGACCGCAGGTGCGCGGGCTTCTAGCCTGGTCGGCATGAGCACTGCTTCCCGCACCACCACCAGCACGACTGTCGGCATCGTGGGCGGCGGGCCCGCGGGCCTGATGCTGTCGCACCTGCTGGCGATCGCCGGCATCGACTCGGTGGTGATCGATGACCGCACCCGGACCGAGATCGAGAACACCGTCCGCGCGGGCATCCTGGAGGCCGGCAGCGTCCGGCTGCTCACCGACACCGGCGTCGGCGGCCGGGTGCTGCGCGAGGGCATCGCGCACGAGGGGATCAGCCTGCGGTTCGGCGGCCAGAACCACCGGATCGACTTCGATCACCTGGTGGGGGAGTCGGCGTGGCTGTACCCGCAGACCGACGTGTTCATCGACCTGGCCAACGCCCGCGACCGCGACGGCGGCGACGTCCGGTTCGGCGCCAGCGGCACCCGGGTCCTCGAGACCGCCAGCGACCGCCCCGGCATCGCCTACACCGACGCCGGGGGCACCGGGCACGAGGTGCGCTGCGACTACCTGGTCGGCGCCGACGGGTCCCGCTCGATCTGCCGCTTCGAGATCCCGGAAAAGCTGCGGACGCACTACTTCCGGGAGTACCCGTTCGCCTGGTTCGGCATCCTGGCCGAGGCGCCGAAAAGCGCGCCCGAGCTGGTCTACACCCACTCGCCGCGGGGCTTCGCGCTGATCAGCCAGCGCACCGAGACCCTGCAGCGGATGTACTTCCAGTGTGACCCCGACGAGGACACCAATGCCTGGTCCGACGACCGGATCTGGGCGGAGCTGCAGGCCCGGGTGGCCGGGCCGGACGGCTTCGCGCTGATGCAGGGCACCATCACCGACAAGGCGATCCTGCGCTTCCGCAGCTTCGTCGCCGAGCCGATGCGACACGGCAGGCTGCTGCTGGCCGGCGATGCCGCGCACACCGTGCCGCCGACCGGCGCCAAGGGGCTCAACCTGGCGCTAGCCGACGTGCGGGTGCTCGCCGAGGTGCTGGAACGCGCCGTCAAGCACAACGAGGCCGACGCGCTGGAGGAATACGGTCCGCGGGCGCTGGCCCGGGTCTGGAAAGCGCAGCACTTCTCGTACTGGATGACGACCATGCTGCACGCGCTCCCCAGTGCCACCGGCTTCGACCTGAAGCGGCAACTCGGCGAACTAGCGTCGGTGACCGGCTCGGCGGCCGGGTCGACCTATCTCGCTGAGGCCTACACCGGCTGGCCGAACACGTAAGTGAGAGCCGGCCTGGGTCGCGGTCTCGGAGCTTCGTAGCGCCACCCGCCGCATCCGCACCATCAATACCGCCGAGGGCACGACCTTCCCGGCCATGTAGGTCGACAGGCGAGACCGTGACGTACCTATCCGCTGGGCAAAATCCTGCCGGGACAGGCCGGATCTACCGACAAGGTTCCGGACCTCAGCTGCCACGTCTTCGCGTTCCGAATCGGCGGCCAGCTTCCGGGCCCGCTCCACTACTCCGTCCAGGAGCTTGGCCGTGCCGTACGGGCCGGACAGCCGGATAGCTTCAAGGACCTGCTGGGCCACCGGCCCCCAGGGATCGGCCCGAATCGCGGCGGCCAGCCGCCGCCAGTCCGGAAGTGTGCCCCGCTCAACGGCCGCGAGAATGCCTTCGAAGGGCCAGGTGCCTACGGGATCGTCCGGCGATGCCGTGATGTTGCGGAACTTCAGCGAGGTTGTCATGGCACCATCCCTTGATGCGCAAGGTTTCGTCCGGGGTCGGTACCCGGAGCACCTGCCCGGACGGCAGCGTCACTTCAGTGACTTCTAGCGGCCTGTTCCGGATGAGCTGGCGCACGCCAGACTCGATATCGCCCAGTTCGCCGAGGATTATCTTTCCCGGCGTCACTCGGTTGGTCACCCATCCGTGCGTCGCTTCGATGGCCTCGAGAACCGCGTCGAAACGGGCGCCTAGATCTTGTAGGACATGGTCATGGTCATCGGAGGCGCGGTGATTGGCCCATAGCGCCGCACCGGAGTCCCCCACCAGCACGGCATCAGGAACGACGTCTTGAAGGCGTGCCGCTGATTCGAGCACCCGAACCAACTCGGGCCGCGCCAGTCCGGGCGTGTCAGGTTCTTCCTTGGCCATCTCCGTCGCCTCCAGTCGCGGATGCACTAGGTGTATCAGATGTGATACGGCATGGCGGGTGGAGATCCCCTCGTCTCGGTTCCCTAGGATAGGGCCGTGATCAGGAACGTCGTTCTCGTCAAGCTGAAGGCCGGGGCCGACGCCGCGGAGGTGGCGGAAATCCAGGACGGCTTCCGGAACCTCGACTGCCCGGGCACGGTCAGCTACACGCTCGGTGACGACCTCGGCCTCCGCGACGGCACCTGGAGCTTCGCGATCGTCGCCGACTTTGCCGACGTGGCGTCCTACCGGGCCTACGACCTGGACGCCGCGCACAACCGGTACCGGGCCCGGCTTGGGCCGCTGGCCGAGCAGATCGCCCGGGTCCAGTTCGACCTACCGGCCGGGTAGCGGGTGGGTTCGGGCCGTCTTTCCTCGGTGGCGGTCTACTGCGGGTCCAGCCCCGGCGCCGATCCTGCTTTCGCGGCGGCCGCCGCTGCCCTCGGCCGGCTGCTGGCCGAGCGGGGCATCCGGCTGGTCTACGGCGGCGGCCACGTCGGACTGATGGGCGTGGTCGCGGACGCGTGCCTGGCCGGCGGCGGCGAGGTGCACGGCGTGATCACCCGGGCGCTTGAGGCCAAGGAGCTCGCCCACCGCGGGCTGACCAGCCTCGCGGTCGTGGAGACCATGCACGGGCGCAAGGAGGCGATGGCCGACCTGGCCGGCGGGTTCATCATGCCGCCCGGCGGGTTCGGCACCCTGGATGAGTTCTTCGAGGTGCTGACGTGGACCCAGCTGGGCATCCACGCCAAGCCGTGCGGCGTGCTGGACGTGGCCGGGTACTTCGCGCCGCTGCGCGACCTGCTCGAGGCGGCGACCCGGCAGCGGTTCCTGCGGCCCGGCCACCGGGACCTGGTGATCATGGACACCGAGCCGGGCCGACTGCTGGACCGGCTGGACGAGTGGCAGCCGGCGGACGTCGACAAGTGGCTCGACCTGCGGCAACGCTAAGCGGGTCCGGTTCAAGCCGCCGGAACGCTGAGTCCGTGCCTGGGCCAAAGGCAGTTCAGAGCCGCCGCGTCGAGTTTCGGCGCGGTGCAGGGATCTAGCTGATCCTAGGTCAGTGCCGGTTGCCGCCTGAACGGTCTCGACGGTGACGCCTGGGGTCAGCTCGACGAGTTGCAGGCCATTGCCGTTGGGCAGGACGTCGATGACGGCGAGGTCGGTGATGATGCGATGGACGACGCCGCGGCCGGTGTAGGGCCGTGCTGGTGTGCTGGTTCGTCCTCGAAAACTCAGATGGCATCGCGCGCTTCGCGGACTCCATCTCCTCGCTGCCCGTCCCGGTGGTCATCGACCATCTCGGGCGAGTAGATGTAGCCATGGGAACCACGGGTAACGCATTCGGCGCGCTTCTCCGGCTACTCGATACCGGGCGGGTATGGGTGAAGACGAGCGGCATAGACCGGCTATCACGCGAGGGTTCCCCGTATCACGACGGTGTCGTCCTCGCCGCCGACCTGGTCGCTCGCGCCCCTGAACGTGTCCTTTGGGGCACGGATTTTCCCCCCACGAATATCGTGGGAGCCGCCCCGGACGACGGGTTGCTTGTCGACCTGCTCGAAGAGATAGCGCCGCAGGCCAGTACGCGGCAGCACCTGCTGGTGGAGAATCCAGAGGCATTCTTCGGCTTCGAATAGCACACCGGATCGGAGCTCACGCTTCGATCATGCTGTAGCCCGAGCATGTCCGCAGGTATCACGCTTTCCAGACGATTCCGGTCGCCGTCATCGCGACCTGCGGCATGAAGCCGCTCGACAGGGCACCATGAATTACGATCTCTAGCCCCAGAGGGCACAGATGGGCAGCGCGGCGATTGACCCATCCAGCCGGAATGAGCGCGGCCCGGTGTGCAGCACGAGGCCGAGTGCGAATCGGTTCCCGATGGCGTCCCGGAGGCGTGGCAGGTACTCTGGCATGACGGAAGTCCAATCGTCATTGAGCACGCTAACTAATATCTTTTTGGCACACCACTCAAACTCTATATAGCACATACTCTAATTTTAGATCTAGCACGGTTGCGTTCATCAACCGCTTAAGCCGTCGCCGCGGGCGATCCTCCAGCTCGACGTCCGCTCCCGCACCAGCCTGGCCAGACTCGTCCACTCCGGCGCCGTCCAGCAATTACCGCCCGCGAGATCACCGGCCTGCGAGATCATTAAGCCGAACGGGCCCTGCTTTCACCTGCTTTCACCCCTACCCCACCTGCGTGCGACCGGAAAGGACCGCCATGCCTAAGGCGTACGTAACCCGGACCGGTGACGTGGCCGAGCTGGTCATCTCGGCGCCCCCGCTCAACCTGTTCGACGCCCAGCTCGTGACCGATCTGGAAAACGCGGTCGATGAGATAATCGCGCAGTGCTGGCCCGGCGGGACAACGCCCGAGAACTCTCCGATCCCGGGAGAACCCATCCCCCCGGAACCTCGCTGGGCGCGTGCGGTGCTGCTTCGCGCCGAGGGCAAGGTGTTCTGCGCCGGGGTGGACGTGCACGAGTTCCAGGATCTGGGCCCGGCTCAGGGTGCGGCCCTGATGGCCCGTTTCCTGGCCCTGGTGCAGACCCTGGAGCGGCTGCCGGTGCCGACGCTCGCGGTGGTGCACGCGCTGAACCTCACCATCGGGTTCGAGCTGAGTCTGGGCTGTGACCTGATGTGGGCCGCTGAGGACGCGTCGTTCGGCCTGGTCGAGGCGACCGTAGGCCTGACCCCGGGCGGAGGCGGGACGCAGCGGCTGGTCGCCCGGGCCGGCGTGGCCCGCGCCGCCGAGCTGGTGATGACCGGCGACGTCTATCCGGCCGCCGAGCTGCACCAGTGGGGCGTGGTGAACCGGATCCTGCCCCCGGCCGGCCTGCTCGAGCAGGCCCGCTCCTTCGCGGCCCGGCTCGCGGTCGGCCCGACCGCGGCCACTGCCGTCGGCAAGCGCCTGCTCCAGACCGCCCGTGACCACGGCGTGGCCGCCGCCGACGCCATAACCCCCCGCGAAACCGGCCAGATCTTCGCCACCCGCGACCTCCCCGACGGCATCACCTCCCTGCTGACCCAGGGCCCAGGCAAAGCCACCTTCCAAGGCCGCTGACCGGCGCTCTCGCCCCATTCAGCCTCCGCCCCCCCGCGCCCCCGCGCCCGCCGCGCCCCCGCGCCCCCGCGCCCCCCGCGCCCGCCGCGCCCCCGCCGCAGCGCCCCCGGCGCGCGGTCCGCTCCCCAGACCACCAGACGCTCACCAATCAGTATCCGCGTAGTTACCTCTAGTTATTAATCCATCAATCGGGTTTACTTATTTATCATGCGACCCACACGCGACCAGGAGTAATCGTCCATGCCAGGGCACGACGCCTTGCCCCTCGAGGCGCTCGCGGACGGCTCCCGGCAGCGGCCGGAGGGCAGCATCGACCAGTTCTCTCCGTACCCGCCGATCGCGGACTACGCGTTCCTGTCCGACTGTGAGGTCACCGCGCTGGTGGCGCCGAGCGGAGCAGTCGAGTGGATGTGCCTGCCGACGATGGACGGCCCGAGCGTTTTCGGCGCCATGCTGGACCGGGATGCCGGATGGTTCCGGTTCGGGCCCGACGATGTGCACGTGCCGAGCGACCGCCGCTACCTGCCCGGGACCATGGTGCTTGAGACCAGCTGGGATTGCGGGGAAGGCTGGATCGTCGTGCGGGATTGCCTGGTGATGGGTCCGTGGCGGCATGAGCATCCCGAGCGCAGCACGCACCTGCGGCCGCCCACCGACTACGACGCCGAGCACATGCTGCTGCGGACCGTGCGCTGCGTCGACGGCCAGGCGCAGCTCACGATGGACTGCGTGCCAGTATTCGACTACGGACGTCAGCAGGAACGGTGGCGGCATACTGACCGCGGCTACACCCAGGCCGTCATCGAGCCCGCGGGTCTGGACCTGAAGCTCACCCTGACCTCCGACGTCCGCATCGGCCTGGAGGGGTCGGGCGCCCGGGCCCGGACGCTGCTGAAGGAGGGCGACACCCGCTTCTGCGCGCTTTCCTGGGGCAGCCGGATCCCCGACGGTTACGCGGAGGCGTACGCCAAGATGGTGTGGACCGCGCACCACTGGCAGCACTGGCTGGCCCGCGGCCGCTTCCCTGATCACCGCTGGCGCAGCCACCTGACCCGCAGCGCCCTCACCCTCAAGGGCCTGACCTTCGCGCCTACCGGGGCCATCGCCGCCGCCGCGACCACCTCGCTGCCGGAGACTCCGGGCGGAGAACGGAACTGGGATTATCGTTTTACCTGGATACGCGACGCCACCTTCGCGCTCTGGGGCCTGTACACGCTCGGCTTCGAATGGGAGGCCAACGACTATTTCGCCTTCCTCTGCGATCTGGTCGAGCGTGACCAGGGTGACCTTCAGATCGTCTACGGCATCGACGGCAGGCGCGATCTGGACGAGCGCGTACTCGAGCACCTGAACGGCTACCAGGGCGCCCGGCCGGTGCGCATCGGCAACGCTGCCTACCGGCAAGCTCAGCACGATGTGTGGGGCGTGGTGCTGGATTCGGTTTACCTGCACACCAAGTCACGCGACCGGCTCGACGAACGAGTCTGGAAACTGTCCCGCCAGCAAGTAGAGCGCGCCCTGGAACGCTGGCGTGAGCCCGACCAGGGCATCTGGGAAGTCCGCGGCGAGCCCAAGCACTTCACCTCTTCGAAGATGATGTGCTGGGTAGCGGCCGACCGGGGCGCGCGGCTGGCCACGCTGCGCGAGGACAAGGATCTGGCCCGCACGTGGCGCAAGGCCGCCGACGAGATCCACGCCGACATCTGCGCGAACGCGCTCGACGAGCGCGGCGTGTTCTGCCAGCACTACGACACCACCGCGCTGGACGCGTCGCTGCTGCTGATGCCCCTACTGCAGTTTCTGCCCCCGCATGACCCGCGGATCCGCGCCACGGTGCTGGCGATCGCCGAGGAGTTGACGGAGGACGGTCTGGTCCTGCGCTACCGGGTCGGCCAAACGGACGACGGGCTATCGGGCCAAGAGGGCACGTTTACCATCTGCTCGTTCTGGCTGGTCTCGGCGCTGGCCGAGATCGGCGAGCATCAGCGCGCCCGCGATGTATGCGAGAAGGTCCTTTCCTGCGCCAGCCCGCTGCTGCTCTACGGCGAGGAGATCGACCCGCGGTCCGGCCGGCACCTCGGCAACTTCCCGCAGGCGTTCACCCACCTGGCCCTCATCAACGCCGTCATGCACGTCATCCGTACCGAGCAGGCCGCGCAGCGGATCGCCCTGGGCCGGGACATAACCGACGACCATAAGTAGCCAACACGCCGAAACCGCCCCGGAGCAAACGCTTCCCGCTGATCGTGTGCACCTACCCCCCGGAAGGTGCGGGGTAAGTGCACACGATCCCGGGCTCATGCTGGGCGCCGCGGGTTAGTTCAGGCGCCGCGCTCGCAAGACGACGTCGTGGGTGTGGTGGGATCCGGCGCCGGCGGTCACGTGACGGGGGCGGGTTTCGTGGGTCTCGATTCGCCAGCTGTCGTCGAGCAGCGCGGCGACGTCGGCGGGGCTCACGTAGTCGTCGGGGTCGCAGCCGTGGGCTCTGGCCTGCTCGGCGTCGATGACCTGGTGGTGCACGACGAGAAGCGTTCCACCCGGTGTGACCGCTGCGAGCAGCGCGGCCTCGGCGTCGTGATTGACGGTCCGCAGCAAGGCCGGGTACTGAGCGGACACCAAGTCGAAGGTTCCCGCGGGGAGCGCGGCTTCCACCAGGCCGGCGTGCACCCACCGCACCAGAACCTGGGCCTGCTCGGCGTGGCGGGCGGCGCGCTCGAGCGCCACCCCAGACACGTCCAAAGCGGTGACGTCCCAGCCGTGCCCGGCGAGCCAGACGGCGTCGGCACCTTCGCCGCAGCCGACGTCGAGGGCCTCCCCTCGCGGCAGTCCGGTTGTCTCGGTGACGAGCGCGCCGTTGGGCTCGCCGCTCCAGACCCGCTCCATGCTGGTGTAACGCTGATCCCATGAGTCTTGGGTGTCGTGAGAGTTCACGCCCCCTCCGCCATCCCGGACCCGTCCGCAACCTCGGCGGCCGCCACCGTTCCCCCCGAACCCACCGGGGCGGGATCGAAGTACCCAGGCATCCACTTCAGCACCTCGGCCCGGAACTCCCCTTCGCACTCCAGCTGGCAAAGCACCCCGATGCCCGCCGTGGACACCCGGTGAATCAGCACGTACGACGGCGGCACGTTGAACCGGCGGGTGATGTTACTCGCGCGCATGTCGGTGACGCGGGCGGCCTCTTCGCGCAGCCACTCGCGGCTGAACTTGAAGCACTCCACCTTGGACGGCTCGGCCAGCGGCGCCAGGAAGGCGTGCAGCGCGTCCAGGTCCACGTCGATACCGGGCCGGAGGAACCCGTGCGCGCGCAGCTCGGCTTCCACCGCCTCGACGTCGGCGTTGTCGTCGTGCATGATCCGCAGCAGCCGGCCGAAGAACGGCGGCAGCCCGTCCGGCAGGTGGTCGACCGCGCCGAAGTCGAGCACGCCGAGCCGCCCGTCGTCCAGCAGCCGGAAGTTCCCGGGGTGCGGGTCCGCGTGCAGCAGGCCGGCCCGCGAGGGCCCGGAGAACAGGAACCGCACCAGCAAGATGCCGGCCCGGTCACGTTCGGCCTTGCTGCCGTCGCTGATGATCTTCGCCAGCGGCGTGCCGTCCATCCACTCGGTGACCAGCACATGGTCGGTGCCCATGATGACCCCGGGCACGGAGATGTCGGGGTCGCCCGCGTAGGCGTCGGCGAAGGCCTGCTGGGAGGCCGCCTCGAGATGATAGTTGAGCTCTTCGGTGACCCGGTCGCGCAGCTCGTCGAGCAGCGGCTTGACTTCCAGCCCCGGCATCAGCAGGCCGAACAGCCGCCCGGCCCGGCTCAGCTGGTTGAAGTCCCCGATCAGCGCCCGGCCCGCGCCGGGGTACTGGATCTTCACCGCGACGAGCCGGCCGTCGCGCCAGGTCGCCTTGTGCACCTGGCCAATCGACGCGGCGGCGGCCGGGGTGTCGCTGAACTCGGCGAAGTTGTCCCGCCAGTCCTCGCCCAAATCGGCGGCCAGCACCTGGTGCACGGTGCGGGCGGGCAGCGGCGGCGCGGATTCCTGCAGTTTGGTCAGCGTGGCCCGGTACGGCCCGGCCAGCTCGGGCGGCAGCGCCGCCTCGAAGATGGACAGCGCCTGGCCTAGCTTCATGGCGCCGCCCTTGAGCTCGCCGAGGACCCGGAAGATCTGGTCGGCGGTGCGCTGCTGTATTTCCTGGGCCACGATCTCGGCCGACCGGCCGCCGATCCGCTTCCCGACCCCGAGGGCCGTGCGGCCCGCTAGCCCGAGCGGCAACCTGGCCATCTTGGCGGCCCTGGTTAGGGGGTTTTGAGGGACATCATTCACTCTGACATTGTCCCGCACATCGGGGAGCGGATGGTACCGGCGGTGGCCGGGAGCGCGCCGCACCCGCACGCCGGGTGCGGCGCCCACGTCCGGCGCCGCCACTGCCAGTCGGGCAGCACCACTTCCAGCGTCCCGTTGGCCGTCGCCGGCCGCGACTCAGGTACCCCGGCCCGGTCGATGAACGCGAGCGCCTGCGCGGACGTCACGGCCGCGGTCATCGCGGCGAGCACCGTGTCGCACGCCTGCGGCTGGGCCCGGGTGAAGGTGGCCTGGGCCAGCACCTTCGGCCACTGCGGGTCACGGTCGGCCTTGCGCAGGTCCACGCACCGCAAACACGCCGAACGGCCCGGCTGTACCAGCGGCCCGACCACCCCGATCGCCTCGGCGGCCCGCAGCGCCAGGTGCGGGACACGGTCCCGCATCAGCTGCTCGATCAGGTCGGGCAACGTCAGCTCGGTCAGCACCACCAGGTCGGGCACGGTGCCGTCGTCGCAGGTCCTGACGTCAGGCGCCGCCCGGGCGATGGCGCGGGCGGCGCCGTCCTGCCGGGGGGCGCCCAGGTCCGCCCGGATCAGCCCGGCCGGCGCCAGGTCCGCGGGTCCGGCAGGCTCCGGGTCGGTGCAGGCGACATGGCCTACCCCGGAGGCGGCGAGCAAGCTGGCCACGCACGCGCCGGTCCGGCCCGCGCCGTGCACCCGGACGAAGGCGGCCCGCCTGCGCGCCAGGGTCCGCGCCCCGCCGTCCCCGTCGCCGTAGGCCAGCGACGCGGTGGCCAGTTCCGGGGCGAGCCGCGCCCGCAGCTGGTCCGGCAGCGCCGCGTGCAGCCGGGCCGGGAAGTCGTCCAGCACCCCCGCGGCCGCCAGCGTCGTGAGCACCCGGTTGACCGCGGCCGCCGGCACGCCGTAGGCCTGCGCCGTGGCGATCAGGGCGGCCCGGTCACGGCTCCCGTCCAGCAGGCTGATCACCGCCGCGGCCGGGCCTAGCCCCTCGAGCGCGACCGCCCGCCGGGGATCGGTCCCGAACTGAATCGTGTCCCGGTCCCGCCACAACGGCAGCAGCCCGGCCTTCAACGCTGGTCTCATGCCCACATGCTGGCACCCCCCGGTGACATTCCGCGCACGCGGTACGAAACCACCCAATCAGCCGAAGGTGAAGTCGTAGGCCTGCACCCCAGGTGAGGCGTGCAGCAGGAGCGTTCCGCTCGTGCTCGAGCCAGCCTGGTAGAGGGTGTAGAGCCGGGGCGTCCCGCCGACATCGATGGTCTGGGTGTGGTGGCCGTCGTAGGAGACATCAAGCGTCCCGGTCCCGCCGAGCACCAGGTAGACGTCCTGGGCGAGGAAGCCAAGTTCCAGCTCGGCTCCGGCACCCGCGGTGGCTTCCTGCGCATGGTCGGTCCAGGTCCCGGCCAGCCCCAGCGCACCGAGCGGAAGTGAGGTGGGGAAGTGGTACACGGCCGGCGCGTCGTGGACCACCTCCGGCGGGTCGAGGTACTGGAGCTCCTCGTAGCCAATGTAGGTTTCCGGGCTCAGCTCGCCGGTCGGGGTCTTATCGGGTACGCCGGCCGGGCTCGGCACCGACAGGTGCGGACGGGCCGCCTGAAGGAGCTGGCGGATCAGTTGCCCCATGGTCGAGTAGCCGCCCTCGCCGAAGTGCACCGAACGGACGTTGCCCTGCGCGTCGATCAGGTAGTCGGCAGGCCAGTACTGGTTGCTGTAGGCGTCCCAGGTGGCGTAGTTGTCGTCGATGGCGACCGGGTACCGCACCCCGAGCGCCGCGGCCTGGGCCCGCACGTTGGAGACGACATGCTCGAAGGCGAACTCCGGGGTGTGCACGCCCACGACCACGAGGCCGTCCTTGGCGTATTCGGAGTACCAGGCTTCGACGTGGGGCAGCGACCGCAGGCAGTTGATGCACGAGTAGGTCCAGAAGTCGACCAGGACCACCTTGCCGCGCAGCGCGCGCAGCGACAGCGGCTTGCCGCCCGGAGTGTTCAGCCATGCCGTGATCCCGGTGAAGTTCGGGGCGGGACCGCAGTTCACCAGCGTGGTGGCGGTCGAGTTGCAGCTGGACAGTGAGGTGCGCGGAGTGCCGGTGAGCGCGTTGAGCTGCTTGCGGATCTTGGCCGAGCCCTGCAGGGCGGTGCTGTAGCCGGGGATATCGCGCTGCAGCCCCGCGAGGACATCGGACGCGATGAGCACGGCGAAGACGATGAGCACGGCCCCGCCGGCCCGGCGGATCTGCGGCGCGCGCCGGCGGATGGCGCCGACCCGGCTGGTGAGCTGGCCTCCCGCGGCGGCGACCGCGAGGAGCGGCACCGCGGTCCCGACCGCGAACGCGGCGGTGAGGATGACCGCCGTCAGCCCGACCCGGTGCGTCGCGCCGACCACGGCGATCGCGGCGAGCACCGGCCCGGCGCAGGGGACGTACAGCACGCCGACCGCCAGGCCGAGCACGAAACCTCCGGCCCGGCCGCTCGGCTGGCGTGTGCCCACCCGCGCGAACGGGCGCTCGATCAGCGTTCCGAGCGGCGGGATGAGGTAGCCGAGCCCGACCACGATCAGCAGCACGATGCCCGCGTCCCGCAGAGCGTCTTGCGGCAGGTGCAGAAGCGAGAGGATCTCAGACCCGGCCAGGACGATGATGCTGAAGCTCAGGACCAGGCCGCCGATCACCGCCAGCGACCGCCCCAGCCCGGCTCGCGGCGTCCTCGCAGGCATCTCGGCGTTCGCCGGCGGGCTGGACCCGATATCCCCGGTGGCCCCAGTCGCCCCGGCGACCAGCACGACCGGCAGGACCGGCAGGATGCACGGCGAGATGCCGGCCAGGAACCCGGCCACGATGCCGACTACGACAAGCTCGACCACACTGCCGCCTCTCCGCCTCTCGCGAACCTCGCGTCCGGAGTCCCTGAGCCGCGCCGCAGTGGCATCAGGCCAGATCCAGTTTCCACGCTCGGTATTCGTAGCCGACCTGGGTTGTGTATTGGCCTGGCCGCAAATTGCCCCGGTCGGCTGGCGGTGGCGCGGGCATTATCACCGCCGACCCGGACCTCAGTCGGGCTCGACCCGGACGGCTCGGGCCCACGGCGGCGCGTCCGGCGCGCCCGCGCCGAGCAGCCCGACCACCACCCTGGTCCCCTTCGGCGCCCGATGCGGCCAGGGCGTGTACCCGTCGGTGAGCACGACCGTGACGGCCGGCCGGGGCCGCAGCGCCATCGCCGCGGCGATGCCCGCGCCCATGTCGGTGCCGCCGCCGCCGATCAGCTGAACCTGCCGGGCCGAGGTGACCCGCTGGGCGGGCGCGACCGCGGTGTCGCAGGCGAGCACGCGGACCTGCCGGGCCAGCCCGAGGGCCCGCAGCAGTCCTTCGACCTCGGCCAGCACCATCGCGAGCAGGTCCTCGGTCATGCTGCCCGAGGTGTCGCAGACAACGGCGACCTCGGGCACCGGCCGCCGCAGCGCCGGGAGCACCACGTCGCCCGCGACGGCGGAACGCCGGGACGGCCGCCGGTAGGAGTAGTCGACGGCCCCGGCGACCTGCGCGACGGCCCGGCGCAGCTCAGCCGCGAGCAGCCGGCGCCAGTCGACCTTGGGGTGCAGGATCTCCTCCGCCCACCGCAGCAGCCCGGCCGGCACGGTCCCGGGCTGCTTGCCGTGCGCGATGACGTCCTGCGCGACCTGGCGCCGCAGCAGGTCCGCCTGCCAGCCCGCCAGCCCGCCCGGGCCCTCCCCGGGCCGCGGCATCCCGTCCGCGCCGCTGCCACAGTCAAGCCACGCCCCCGCCGTTTCCCCCGATTCAGATTGACCGGAACGGACACCGCCATCTCCCCAACGTCCGCCCCTCACGCCCGCCGGAGGAGGTCGCCGCCCGCCGCGAATGCCCTCGAAGTACTGTTCCGCCAGCAGGCCGTCGTCGGCGCCGAGGTCCTGGGGGAGCACCGGCCGGCCGGGCAGGTCGAGCCCGGCCGGCACCAGGTCGTCGTTGATCTCGGCGTCGGCGGCGCGGACCCAGGTCCGAGCCTCGTGGTCGCCGACCCCGGCCGCCTGGGCCCGTTCGCCGTGGGTGCGCAGCAGGTGGCAGACGTGGTGGATCAGCACGCTGCCCAGCTGCGCCGGGGTCCACGCCGCGATCAGCTCGGGGTCCGCCCGCAGCCGCCAGTTCTGGTCCACCGACACGGTCCCGCTATCCGGCTCGCTGATCACCTGAGCCCCGAACACCCCACTAGCCAGATAAGGAAACCGCGCCGCCGCCCACAGCCGAGCTGCCGCTAGGTTTTCGATGCGGCGATCAGCCATGGGAGATCAGGCCTGAAGGAGGCCGGCGTCGCGGAGGACGGGGGCGAAGAGTTTGATCTCGGCGGGCAGGGCCGCGCCTTGCGGGCGGCATCGGGCGAGCACGCGGGCGGCGACGGCGGCCACGTCGGGGGCGGCCTCGGCGGCTAGGCCGAGTACCTGCCAGCCTGCTGTCCAGCGTTCCGGGGTCGGGTCCGCGGCGACCGCGGCGGCGATCGCGGCGAGCGCGGCGTAGGCCCGGTCCCCGCGCTCGGGCAGCCGGAACGAGGCCGGGTCGGCGAGCACCTCCTCGGGATCGGGCAGGTCCATCTCGATCAGCCAGGCCAGGAACTCCACCCCGGCCCCGTCGCCGACGGCCCCCCTGACCAGGGCCGAACGGGCCTCGTCGCCGCTACCCGCGGCACCCGCGGCGGCCATCAGGCGGGCCGCCATCTCCCAGGTCCGCGGCGACGGCCAGCCGCGTCCCGCCGACGCCGCGTCGGACGGGGGAGCGCACGCGAGCGCGGGCCGGACGTGCAGGAACGCGGCCACCAGGCCGCGGGACAGAACCTCCTCGGCCTGCCAGCCCGCGGGCAGCGCCGGGACCACCGGGGCGGCCCACCCGCCGGCCAGCCCGTCGGCCACCGCCCGCGGGTCGGTCTGCCAGTCCAGGTGGCAGAGCCGGTTGGCCAGTGGCGCGGACAGGTCCCAGCCGTCCGCGGCCTGCTCAGGCGGGTTGGCCGCCGCCACCACGGCGACCTCGTCCGGCAGCGTCAGGTCGCCCACGGCCCGTTCGAGCACCACCCGGAGCAGCGCGGCCTGCACGGCGGGCGGCGCGGTGGAAAGCTCGTCGAGGAACAGCAGGCCGTGCCCGGCGTCGGCCAGCCGCCGGGCCCACGCGGGCGGGGCGAACCGGACCTGATCGCCGACCACGATGGGCAGCCCGGCGAAGTCGGAAGGCTCCCGGATCGAGGCGATCACCGTCTCGCAGGGCAGGCCCATGGCCTGCGCCATCGCGCGGATCGCCGACGTCTTGCCGGTGCCGGGAGCACCCCAGAGCAGCACCGGCACCCGGGCCGCCACCGCGACGCCGAGGGCCTCGACCGTGGGGTTAGACCCGGGAGGCGCTACGCTCACACTTCCCAGTGTGGGGTATCGGCCGTACCATCGCGGCCGTCGTCCGGGCGGGCGTGCACGTCGAGCAGGACGGGTTCAGCTCCCGGCGCGCGCAGGGCCTGCACCCGTGCGTCGGGCCAGCCCGCGCGGTCCACCGCGACGACCAGGTGCCTGCCGGTCAGGGCCAGGCCGCAGGCCCACACCCGGGCCAGCCAGCTCGGCGGCAGGCTGACCAGCAGCCGCCGCCCGCCCGCCTGGCCGGTCAGCTCCGTCCGGCCCCACCCGGGTCCGTCATGCAGGGACACGACCACCTGATCCGGATCGATCCCCAGCCATTGCTCGGCGACCAGCGCGAGCCGGCCGGTGATCGCGGCGACCAGCGCGGACCGGGCCGTGGCGTCAGCCGGGCCGGCGTGCGCCGCGGCCACCTGCCCGGCCAGCCGGACGCTGAAGCCGTAGCCCAGCGCGAGCAGCGACAGCATGTCGTTCCTGCGTTCGGCGACCCGTTCCATCTCCTGCTGGATCTGCCGCTGCCTGCTGCTGTGGCCGGCCGTGGCCGCCGGCGGGCCGGCCGGCAGGCCGGCTGGCCGCCGGAGCGGGGACCGCCGGAGTCCGGTGAAGCCGGCCACGCCATGCTGGACTGCTTGCGCGGCCGCCTCGACGTCCTCCCAGCTGACCACGATCTTGTCGGCCGGGCCGCGGGGGCCGACGGCCAGCACGGACAGGTCGCTGGCGTGCCGTCCCCACGCTTCGGCCAGCACCACGCAGCCGGCTTTGTCCCCGCCTAGGGCGGCCAGAACGAGCTCGGCCTCGGCGTCGGGATGTTCGGGCAGCCGGAGCTGGCCGGCGTCCCAGCGGACGATGTGCCGGCCCTGGCCGCACGGTACCTGAGTCTCGCAGCTTGGCAGGCAGCTGTACCAGGGATCGTTCGGTGCCGGAGTCAATGCAGGTACCCCCAGCGAAGCGGCAGCTGGACCCGGACCTGTGCCGACGGCCCGGCGGCCAGCACCTCGATCCAGGCCGTGGGCCGGGTGAGCGGCGGGACGAGCTGCAGCTTGAGCACGTGCTCGCCGTTGTGGCGGTGCCAGCCGGCCGGGCGGCAGGCGTGCCACCGGCCGCCGCTGTCCCGGATCCAGACCGACAGCGGGAAGTAAGCGTTGATACCGAAGGGTCCCCCGGGGGTTTCCGGTTCCAGGCCCCGGGCCAGCGCCTGGAGCCAGCTGCCGCCGTCGGTGTTGAGCAGGCTGAGCAGGGCCAGCCGGATGCCGTCCAGCTCGGGCAGGGCCGCGGCCACGGCCGCGTATCCGTCGCGCACCGGCACGGTCTCCGGTTTCCTGCGTTGGTAGTGGGCGAGCAGGCTGAGCCAGGGTTCCGGCAGGTCGTGCGCGGGCGGCGCGGTGATCCCGTGCCCGCTGACCCGCATGCCGGCGCACACCGCGGCGAGCCGGCCGGGCACCGGGCTGAGCGGCGACAGCACGTCGGCGGCCTCGAGCGCGGCGATGACGTCGCCCATTCCGGCCGCCATGGTGTGCAGCGGTCCCGGCGAGATCGCGGCCAGCTGCATCCGCAGATCGTGCGGGAACTCCGGTGCCACCGTGAGCAGCCGCTCGGCCAGCATGACCAGCAGGTGCTCGCCGGGACTGAGCTTGGTCTCGCTGACCGCCAACTCGCCGCCGCCCGCCGCTTCCGCGCCGCCGCCCGCCGCTTCCGCGGTCCCCTGGTCCAGCTCGACGCGGATGACGGGGCCGTCCGGTGCCGAGATGTCCAGCCAGCGGATGTCACCAGGTGGTTCGGGCCGCAGGCTGACGTCGCCGGCCCACTCGGGTCCGCCGCTGCGGGCGAGGTCCAGGTGGTAGCGGCCGCCCCGGTCGTCGGTGACCGTGAACCGATCAAAGGGGAGAAGGCCGGGATGGACCACGCCGCGCTCCGGGTCGTACCTGCTGTGGGTCTGCCACGCCATGGTGAACCGCGCGCCGGCGGCGGTGTGCGCGAACGCCATGAGGAACATCTCGCCGCTCAGGTTCTCGTCGCGGTACGGGACCGTCAGCCCGACCGCCACCAGGCGGTCAGGTCCCCCCGGCCCCGGCCCCGGCCCCTGCCCCGGTCCCGGCCCCTGCCCCGGTCCCGGCCCCGGGTGCGGTGCGCGCGCCGGTTCCCGCGACGACAGCGCCGCCAGCCTGCTCCTCCTGGCGAGCATCCCCGGGGGCGGGAACAGCAGCCGCCCGGGCCGGGCTCCCGCGGCGCCAACCGGACCTGACGTGGGCCGGTCCGCGCGCTGCCTGACGCTCACGGCGAGGTCGAAGTCGGCCAGGATGTCCTCGACGGTCTCGTGGTCGATCGCGCGCACGGCGGTCAGGGCCTGCGCGACCGCGGTGAGCCTGGCGATACTGCCCCCCGGGGCGGCCCACGGCTGCGGGCGAGCAGATGCCATCGGGCTGCGCAGCTGGGCCTCGGCCAGCAGCCGCAGGTAGGTTTCCGCGCCCTCGCGGTTCATGCCCTCAGTGTCCCCCCTCCCGGCCAGTCCGGCGGCCCGGAACGATCGCGTCCCGGCGCGCCTGGTATCGGCACGACCGCACGGACCCGTGCCGACGTTCCCGTCACCACCACCTCCATCGTGTCCGGATAGGTCACCAGCGGCGGTATCACGCGCAGCGAGAGCACGCCTGTGTCGGTGCCGAGCGTGAGGTAGTTGGCAGGTGTCGCCATATGCCAGTGCCCGGTGGGGTCCTTCAGCCACCAGGAGAGCCCGGGACGCCAGCCGGGTTCGTACCGGACGGTCGGCTCCGGCAGGCCGCTCGCGGCCACATGCAGATAGCTCTCGCCCGCCGCCGAGCTCAACGCCGCCAGGGTAAGAGGCGTCCCGTCGATGTCCGGCAGGCTGGTGTCGAGCGGCGTGAACACGTCCGGCCCAGGAGTGACAAGGAAAGGGGGCGGGTCGGCGGCTCGCGCCTCGCACTGCGCGATGACGCTGGCCCACGGACCGGGAATGCTCGCGGCGGGAGGGGCGGCGATCCCGTGTCTGACCACGCCGAGCTTCCGGCACAGGGCAGCCAGCTGGCCGGGTTTCGGGCTGTCCGCGGCGATCGCGCCCGCGTCCGTGAGCACCGAGGTGATCTCGGCCAGGTACGGCTCGATGAATCGCCCCGGCCAGTCCCAGGTGTGCGACAAGACATCTTCGGCCGCGGTGGCCAGCAGCCGTTCGGCCGCTGACAGGCCGGCGCTTTCCTCGATCGTGGCCCCGGCGGACGCGGGGGGTTCCGGGGTGCCGGGATCAAGGTCCAGCCGGAGGAGCCGGCTTGTGCCGTCGGCGATCAGGTCAAGCCATCGGGCGCCGGGCGGTGGCGGGGGGAGCAGCCGGACCACACCTTGCCAGGTCGTCGTTCCGCTGTCGCCGTCAAATCCGAGCGAGTAGCGAGCTCCTCGGTCGTCGGTGGCCCAGAGCTGGTCGTAAGGAAAATGCTGGATACCCGCCCCGGTCATCTCGAGATCCGCGCTCGACCCGTCTTCCGGCCAGTACATCCGGATCGCCGTGACGATCGCCGTCTCTGACCGGGTCCGCACCAGCGTCAGCAGGTGCAGGTCGAAGGGCGCGCGGTCGCTGGGGACCCTGAGCGTCTGCCCGACCGGGGTGAGCCGCTGCGGCCCCGAGGCGCCGCGCGGCAGTGGCGCAGCGCGGTGCCGGGTCTGGAACATCCGCCGCAGCGCGCCGTGCCGCTCCAGAAACACCCGCGACCGGACCGTCAGGGCCATCTCGATATCGTCGTGGAGGCCGTCGACGAATTCGTCATCGAGCAGGCCCGCCGCGACCAGGGTGCGGCCGGCCCGGGTGACCTGCCCGAGCACGGACCTGCCGATGTCCGGCTGCCGTAGTGGCCGCCTTAGCGCGAACCGCAACTGAGTCTCGGCCAGCAGCCGCAGGTACGTCTCGGCCCGTTCGTCGCCCACCCTCCAAGCCTGCACCCGGCACCGAGCACTTCAGGGTGCTGGGGGGCGGCCGAGCTCGGCGATCAGCGCGCACAGCCGGTCGAAGGCGGGCTTGCGCGAGTAGTCGTCCCGCAGGATGCCGAAGTTGTAGAACAGGCCGTCCTTCGAGCTGTCGGCATCCCGCAGCGTGAACAGTTCCCAGTGCGTGACGTTCAGCTCGGCGCGCAGCCCGTGCACCGTGCGCAAGGTGGTCTCGAGCACGTCGGCCTGGGCGCGAGCGGGCCGGTCCGGTCCGGTCGGCCAGCCGTTCTCGCAGATGCGGATCGGCACCGTCGCCGGGATGCCGGCCCCGGCCAGGTCGCGTTCCCGGTAGGTGCGCAGCACCCAGTCGACCGCGGCAGGCAGCTGATCCAGGCCCAACCGCGGCCCGAACACGTCCGGGTACATGTCGATGCCCGCGTAGTCGAGGGCGGCGGCGAAGTCGCTGCCGCCGAGATCGCGGACCGCGGCCCAGAACCCGCTGGCCGCGGGGTCGACCTCGGGCGCGACCGCGAAGCCGATCGCCGCCGTGGCCCCGCTTTCCCGCTTGGCGGCGGCCGCCCCGAGCACGCCGGACACCAGTGCCTCGCGCACCGCTGGGTAGGCGCCGTCAGCCGCGAAGCGCATCCCGGCGAGGTTGGGCTCTCCGGTGACCTGTACCGCCGCGAGCTCGTGCCCGTGACCGGCCACCACCGCCGAGACGAAGGACACCCACTCCGCGATCGACCCGGACGAGTCCCGGTAACACAGGACCATGTCCCACGGCAGGCCGAACGCCGCGTACTCCCCGACCTGGCGCAGCATCGCCTCGGTGCTGCCCGGCCCGGTCCAGTTCACGTACATCCGGGGCATGATGGGCGGCCCGTCGCCCTGCAGTTCGGCGGCGGCGGCCGCGACCTGCTCAAAGTCATCCGGCGGCCCGGATGCCACGCCATCAGCCGATCCGGCCAAACCCAGAGGAAATATCCCGAACGACAGGGGCTCCACCACCCGGTGACCCTAACACGCCACCGACCGGCCCTAACATGCCGGCGACCGGCCCCGGGTAGGACCCGGGCCGGACCCCGCCAACCCCCTCCAACCGCCTCTAGGCTCAGGCGGACGTGGCGGCGGCCTGCGGCTGAGCCACCTCGGCGGGCGTCCAGCAGCGGACGATGTCGCGCATCGAGAGCAGCCCGGCCACGTCTTGGCCTTCGATCACGACCAGGTGCCTGAACCCGCCCCGCATCATCGCCGCGGCAGCGTCCTCCAGGGTCCAGTCGGGCGAGGCGTAGACGAGGTTTTCTGTGCGGTGCTTGCCGACGAGTTCAGCGTCCGGGTCCTGGCCCGCCGCTACCGAGTCGAGGATGTCACGCTCGGTCAAGATGCCGATGCCGGCATGTTCGGCATCGGTCACGACGGCGGCTCCGATCCGACGCGCGGACATCATCCGCGCGGCCTGCCGGAGCGTATGCGCGGGCCCGATGGTGAGGACCGAATTGGACATACCGTCTCGTACTTTCACGGGTGACACCCCCTGGTTGCGGAGCTTGTGCACTTGTGACGTTCACCAAGCATCCGTTAATTGATCCCAGAGAGCAACCCCCGGCTTACCGCCAGGCCGGTTAAGCCCCGGTTACTCCGCCGCCGGCTTGGTGAGCTGCGCCAGCACCTCGTCGTGCAAGTGGCCGTTGGTGCACACCACGCTGCCGCCGTCCGGCCTGGCCTCGCCCTCCAGGGAGGTGAACCGGCCGCCGGCCTCGGTGACGATGATCTGGAGCGCGGCGATGTCCCACAGCGACACCTCCGGCTCCGCCGAGACATCGCAGGCGCCCTCGGCGACCAGCATGTGCGACCAGAAGTCGCCGAACCCGCGGGTTCTCCACACCGACCTGGTCAGGCCGAGGAAGTTGTCGAGCAGCCCGCGATCCGACCAGCCACCCAGGCCCGAGTAGGACAGCGAAGCGTCGTCGAGCTTGGTGACCCCGGACACCCGCAAGGGCGACGCCTTGGTCAGGCTGCGTCCGGTCCAGGCCCCCCCGCCCACGGCGCCCCACCAGCGGCGGGCCAGGGCGGGCGCCGACACCACCCCGACGACGACATCCGGGCCGTCCATCAGCCCGATGAGAGTGGCCCAGACCGGGACACCGCGCACGTAGTTCTTCGTCCCGTCGATCGGGTCGATGACCCAGCACCGCGGCCCCGCGCCGGACCGGCCGAACTCCTCGCCGAGCACCGCGTCGCGCGGACGGGACCGGCGCAGCACGTTACGAAGCGACTCTTCGGCCGCCCGGTCGGCATCAGAGACCGGCGTGAGGTCGGGCTTGGTCTCGACCCGCAGGTCGAGCGCCCGGAACCGCCTGGTCGTGATGTCGTCGGCGTTGTCCGCGAGGACGTGCGCAAAGCGCAGGTCGTCGTCGTAGTGTGCCACCACCCGCGAAACGGTACCGCTAAGCACACCACGCTGGCCAGCCAGGACTAAGTATGGGCGCGTCCGCGCGTCCCGGCCGCCCCGATAACGACGTGCGCGCCCGCGGCCCCGGCGCGATACTGGCTGGCATGGGTCATGACGCTGACGAACTGCTCGCGGACCCGCCGGATGGGCTGCGGGCCTTCATCCGCGATGGCAAGATCACCGCGATGCCGGCCAAGCGCGCCCGCCGCAGGCTGCTGCTTGACCAGGTGGCGCAGGCCTTCCAGCCCGGGCGCCACTGCCCCGAAGCCGCCGTCGACGAGGTCCTCAAGGCGATCTTCGACGACCATTGCGCCTTGCGCAGGTACCTGGTCGACGAGGCGTTCATGTCAAGGACCGCCTCCGGCACCTACTGGCGCGCGGGCGGCACCGTCAGCTAGCCCGCCGCTGTTACACGATATTTATCGATTGGGCACGAACCAGGCGCCGTTCTTCTAATGTCTACCCCTGAAAGCGGTGATAGCCGGGCCAGCAGAGCCGGTGCCATCACCAGGCCATCAGCGGGCGGATCAGGGGACGGATACGGATCGTCGGACAGGTACGCCGAGTCGGGTGGCCCAGGAACCGGCCGCAAGGCCGCCGGCCGAAGGGCCCGCGCGCCATCGGGCGTCCAGGCACGGCCAGCGCAATCCGCGCCTCCGTCGGCTGCTCTGGGCCTGGTACCTGCTGTGCGGCCTGCTCATGCTGCCGGCCCTGATCGCCGGAAGCCGCTACCTGACCCGCGGTGCGAGCTCCGCCGCCTCGCCTTCCTCCCGCGGGGCCGTGACCGCGCTGCAGACCACGGACGCCTGCGGCTCGGCCCGGGTCGGTGCCTGCGCCGAGCAGGACCCCGTCGACATCAGCACCGCGACCGTGCCGCAGGCCCCGCCGGCGGACCGAGCCACCCAACCCGCCGCCCGGCCGAGAATCTCGGCATCCCCGTCATCCAGCCCGCCCGCATCGAGCCCGTCCGCGTCCGTTTCGCCCAGCGCTTCGCCGAGCGCCTCGACCAGCCCGCCGGCCGCGACGGGCGGGCTGGGCACTTCGGCCGCTCAGGTGCTCACGCTCATCAACGCGGCGCGTTCGGCCGCCGGTCTGCCGGCCCTGATCATCACCTCCGGCCTGGAGGCCACCGCGTCAGCGCACAACTTGCTGATGGCCAGCGGCTGCGGGCTCTCCCACCAGTGCCCGGGCGAGCCTGCCATCGGTGACCGCGAGACCGCCGCCGGGATCCACTGGACGGCGGCCGGAGAGAACATCGGCGACGGCGGCCCGGTAGCCGACACCACAGTGGCCATCACCCAGATGGTCGTGACCCTCACCCAGGACATGCTGAACGAGCAGCCGCCCAACGACGGTCACAGGATGAACATCCTGAGCACCTCGTTCACCCACATCGGCATCGCCGTCTACCGCGGCAGTTCCGGCACCGTCTGGCTGACCCAGGACTTCTCCAACTAGGGTCAAAGTCCCGGAGAACTAGTCCGGGGCGCCTTCGCGGCTGCGCAGCAGGCGGCGAAGCGAGTCGAGCCTGGCCTCGGCGTGATGCTCGCGGGCCCATTCGTCCAGGGCGCAGCCGGGGGACAGGTGATCGCACCCGGTCGGGCATGCCTCCGTGCCCTCGGCCAGGTCGCCGAACGCCTCGACCACCCGCTCCGGGCTCACGTGCCCCAGCCCGAACCCCCTTAGTCCCGGCGTGTCGATAAGCCAGCCGTCGTCCAGCGGGATCGCCACCACGGAGGAGGACGTGTGCCTGCCCTGGCCGGTCACCGGGTTGACCCTGCCCGTTGTCCGGGCCGCCGCCGGGACCAGGGTGTTCATCAGCGTGGACTTGCCGACGCCGGATGGCCCGATGAGCACGCTGATCCGGCCGGTGACCGCGGCCCGCACCCGGGACAGGGTCTGCGCCGCCAGCGGGCGCCTGGTGGTCAGCATCGGCAGGCCAAGCGGGGCGTAGAAGGCACGCACCGTGCGCGGCGACGCCAGGTCGGCCTTGGTCAGCACGAGCAGCGGGTCGAGCCCGGCGTCGTACGCGGCGACCAGGCAGCGGTCGATAAACCGGAGATTGGGGTCCGGCTGCGCGAGCGCGCACACGATCACCATCTGGTCGGCGTTGGCGACGATGACCCGTTCTATCGGGTCGGTGTCGTCGGCGGATCGCCGCAGCGCGCTGGTCCGCGGCTCGACCCGGACGATCCGGGCCAGCGTTCCCTCGGCGCCCGATGCGTCACCCGCCAGCGCGACCCGGTCCCCGACCACCACCGAACCCTTGCCGAGTTCACGCGCCTTCATCGCGACGACCAGCCCGCCGTCGGTCATGCATCCGTACCGGCCCCGGTCCACGTTGGTGACGAAGCCCTGGATGGCGCTCTCGTGGGCGGGACGCCGCCTGGTGCGCGGCCGGGAACTACGGCCGGGACGGACCCGGACGTCGTCCTCGTCGAGCTCACGCATCGCGGGGCCGCGGGCTCAGGGTTCCTGCCCTGGTCCGGTCGCGGTTATCATCCGGATGCATATGGTTAAGCGTATCGCTGCGCGGCGGTCCGGCCACCCGGAGGGGAAAAACGGGACGAGGCGGTTCCGGCGTCTTTCCTGCCCAGGGTTTGGCTGGGCAGGATTGCGGTTATGAAAGGCCAATCCAGGCTAAACGGGACGTGTCGGGAATAGGAAGATGGCATGTGCGGTCGGTTCGTGTCTGCGCGCAAGCGCCTTGAGCTCCTCGAGGAGTTCGGCGTGGAACGCGACCGGGTGGCCGCCTCACCCGAGGCGGAGCCAGCCCCCGACTACAACGTGGCCCCCACCAAACGGGTATTCGCGGTCCTGGAAAGGCCGGCCACCGAGGAGGAACCGCAGGCCCGCGAGCTGCGGGTCGTGCGCTGGGGCCTGGTTCCGTTCTGGGCCAAGGACGCCTCGGGCGGCGGTCGGCTCATCAACGCCAGGGCCGAGACCGTCGCGGTCAAGCCGTCGTTCCGGCGCGCCTTCGCCAAACGGCGTTGCATCTTGCCCGCCGACGGCTACTACGAGTGGCAGGCCATCCCGGCAGCAGGAAAGAAATCCAGCAAGCAGCCTTTTTATATTCACCGAACGGACGGTGGTGAACTCGCCTTCGCCGGCATCTACGAACTATGGCGAGACGCAACCCTGCCGTCTGACCACGAACATGCCTGGCTGTGGACGGCCGCGATTATCACGACCCAGGCAACCGACGATGTCGGCCAGATCCACGATCGCATGCCCATGGTGATTTCCCCTGACCATTGGGCGGACTGGCTCGACCCGGGCAGCACCGAACCGGGCCAGCTCCAGGCGGCGATGCTGCCTGCCATGGCGGGCGGCGGCCTGACGTCGCATCCCGTATCAACGGCCGTCAATTTCGTGCGGAACAACGGACCGGAGCTCATCGAGCCCGGGCCGGCCGCAGACCTGCCTGGGCCAGACGCAGGCGGGTCAGCGGCTTCCGCCGACAAGGAGCGGCCGCCCGGCGAGTTGTTCTAAGTCCGCGGCAGGCCGCCGGGTCTGGGCGCGGGCCTGGGCTGTGTGCTTCGTATGCGGACAGGAGGGAGGGCATCGATGGAGACTACCGTCGCCCGTAAGCGCCTGGAGGAGATGCGCGACGAGCTGGACCGGTCGATATCCATCCTGCAGGGCACCCATCCCGGGCCGCTGGCCGGCTCAGGGTACCCGCAGGACTCGGCCGACGCGGGATCCTCCTTGTCCGAGGCCGACCGGACCGAGGCGGTGCTTTTGGCGGCCCGCAGCCAGCGCGATGGCGTCCTCACCGCGCTCGCCCGCGTCGAGGACAACAGCTACGGCCAGTGCGTCGACTGCGGGCATCAGATTCCGGCGGGCCGGCTGGACGCGCGTCCCGACGCGGCCCGCTGCGTCGACTGCCAGGCCAAGTACGCCAAACGGCACCGCTAAGCCTTTCCGCGCGCGAGGTTTGCTGGCCGATATCACCAGCTGCGCCCCGAGCGAGGAGTCCGATCGCGCGGCGAGTTCGGCGCGGACGAGCTTGGGCAGGCTGTCCGGGGCGCGCTGCAGCAGGTGCGTGACCGTCGACTCTGACAGCGCGGTCCGCGGGCGGATCCAGTGCACCTTCAGCCCGGCGCCGGTGAACAGCTCGCGGGCCTGGTCCGGACCGTAGCATCTGGTGATCGAGCCGTCGGGCCAGGGCACGAGCACCACTTCGGCGTGCGGCAGGTCGACCAGATGGGCCCAGTGGTGCTGATCGGCGAGCACGGCCATGCCCAGCACGAGCGAGTCGACGCAGGCGAGCACCCGCCCGCCCGGGCGGAGCACCCGGGCGATCTCCGCGATCATCGCTTCGGCCGCCAGGTGCATGGACAGCGCCCGGTCGTCGGCGATCACCCCGTCCGCACAGCCATCCGCCAGGAACGACAGCCGGCAAAGATCCGCGACTACCTGTGCTGGTGCTGGCCCGGGGGGCCGTCCCCCCCCAGGGGGGTACGGGGGGGCGGGCAGCCCCCCCGTGATCGGGGGGATCCCGGGGGGTCGCCCCCCCGGGGCAATACTGCCGATACATCTCAGTACGGAATGGCCGGCTTTGGCCGCGAGCTCGGCGCCTGGCGCGCGGGGGCCGGAGACGTCGACCAGGACGCGCCGTCCCGCCGGCAGCCACGCCGCCAGCTGCGCGCGCGCCACAGCCTCGTGGAACTGCCAGTAGGCCGGGAGGTTATCGGTGTCCGGCGCAGTAATCTCTGTGGCCGCATGTTGCACGGGCCCTGAACTCCTGACTCGGCGTCCTCGTATCCGGGACACCTGGGCCGAAGTTACAGCAACTTCGCCCCAGGTAGTACCTTCCCGGTTGGGCGCTCTTTGTCACCTGCCGGCCGACGGTAAGTCAAGGGATAATCTAGCTCTTGGCCTGCCTTCAGACTAGGCAGGCGGCAGGTTGCGGAATGACAGGCTACGGGACCGTGTTACACGCGACATGGCAGTCGCGTCGCCACCTCGTGGCATGCTGACGGAACTTTTTGATTCCGGCACGGTATCCTCCCGCTCATACGGTCTGCATGCCCGCAGCCCGGCCTCGGACTACCTAGAGGGGGTGGGTCCCGTTCCGGAGACTCTCGAAGAGCGCGGTGAGCGCTTCGAGCAGGAGGTGCTGCCGTACCTGGATCAGCTGTACTCCGCTGGGCTTCGGATGACCCGCAACCCGGCGGATGCGGAAGACCTGGTGCAGGAGACGTTCGCCAAGGCCTACGCATCTTTCCACCAGTTCCAGCAGGGCACCAACCTCAAGGCCTGGCTGTTCCGGATCCTGACCAATACCTTCATTAACACCTATCGCAAGCGGCAGCGTGAGCCGCAGCGCTCTGGTGCGGAAGAGGTCGAGGACTGGCAGCTGGCGCGGGCGGCGTCGCACACCTCGGGGGGCCTTAAGTCGGCCGAGGCCGAGGCGCTGGAGCGGCTTCCCGATTCGGACATCAAGCAAGCGCTGCAGGCGCTGCCCGAGGACTTCAGGATCGCCGTCTACCTGGCCGACGTCGAGGGCTTCGCGTACAAGGAGATCGCCGACATCATGGAGACGCCGATCGGTACGGTGATGTCGCGCTTGCACCGTGGCCGCCGCCAGCTGCGGGAGCTGCTCCAGGATTATGCGTCGGAACGCGGGTTGGCGAGAACCGGTTCCGACGCCTCCGCACCCGGGGAGGAAGGGCGATGAGCTGCGGAAAGCCGCATGAGACGCCGTGTACCGAGGTACTCGACCGGGTCTACGGCTACCTCGACGGTGAACTTGGCGACATGGACTGCGCGAAGATCCGGCAGCACCTTGATGAGTGCGGCCCCTGCCTGCGCGAGTATGGCCTGGAAGAGGCGGTCAAGCGGGTGCTGCAAAAGCACTGCGGTTGTGACCCGGCGCCCGCGGCGCTGCGCGCGAAGATCCTTGTCCGGATCAGGGAAGTCCGCACGACAATCGAGTTCGCTGAGTAGTGATCGGTGGCCTGATTCGTCAGGAGTGTGGCAATTGCGCCTCATGTGCCAGCAATGATTGCCCATTGTGACGGCCGAGCTCACGATTTGTTGACGATAATATTTGGGCCTGCGCGAAGTGTTGTGACCACGTTATCCTTGACCTTGGACGATAACCGGTAGTACGGCGCGTTCGTGACTTGGAGGTCGGCGTTATGCGTCCAGGTAGTGAGGTCACGTCTACGCGGTGTGCGACCGGGCCGGATACGGTGTGCGCGTCTGCCGCTTTCGGAGTTGTCTGGGGGTAACTGCACAGTTTATAGCTTTTGTCGCACACTCCCGACCGCAAGGGGGGAGCTTGGCTAGGCTCTCGTGGGCCGCGCGGCTCTATGTGGCCGCAGTGTTGGCCGTGGCAGCAGCCGTGATTGCCTGGGGTCCTTTCACGTTCCCCTGGAATTCCTGGCGTGATATCGCGATCCTCGGGTTGCTGCTCGTCGTTTCCGAGTCAACGGCGACCCGTTTGAGCCCAGGAAATCTTTCCTGGTCCGCGAGTACCACCGCTACTTTGGCCGCGGCGGTCCTGGTCGGACCGGTGGGCGCGGCGCTCGTAGGCGCATTTACCATTTTCAGCCTGCGCCGCGGACCGTCCCCGGCTCAGCGCGCGTTCAACACCGGCATGATGGCCCTGACCGCCTACGTCTCCGGGCGGGTCTTCGTCGTGATGCACGGACACGTCGGCGCGCTGAACGTCAACTCGTTCCCCGGCATCATCGGGCCGTTCGCGGTCGCCGCCCTGGCGCACGTCGTGGTCAACTACGCGCTGGTCGGCGGCGTGCTCTGGCTGGCGAGGAACGCCGAGGCAACGACGCGGACCTCGCAGGGCGGGATGAGCGCCCGGCTGCTGTTCTCTGACCTTGGATACGGGGCGTTCGGCCTGCTCATCGCGGCACTGTGGACCGTGGTCGGGCCGTTCGCGCCGCTGCTGGTGCTGATCCCGCTGTTCGTCGCCCGCTGGGCGGTCGCTCAGTTCGCCGAGCAGCAACGGGCGTACGAGGCCACGGTCGGCGCGTTGTGCCAGGCGGTGGAGACCAAGGACTTCTACACCCGCGGTCATAGCGACAGGGTGTCCCGGGGTTCGGTCATGATCGCCCGCGAGATCGGGATGCGGGGCGATCGGGTGGAGGCCATCAGGTACGCGGGCATGCTGCACGACGTCGGCAAGCTCGGCGTGCCAACCATGGTCCTGCAGAAGACGGGGAAGCTGACCGAGGAGGAGTATGCGGCGATCCAGCTGCACCCGATGCGCGGGCTCGATATCGTCCGGGAGATCGGATTCCTCGACGAGGCGCTGGCCGGGATCATGCACCATCACGAGCGGATCGACGGCCGCGGTTATCCGATGGGCCTGGCGGGCGATGAGATCCCCGAGTTCGCCCGGGTGCTCGCGGTCGCCGACGCCTTCGATTCCATGACGTCCACCCGGTCCTACCGAGGAGCTCGCCCGACCGATGAGGCCATCGCCGAGCTGAGGAAATGGGCGGGCACGCAGTTCGACCCGGCCTTCGTCGACGCCTTCGTGGCGGCGATCAAGCGTGACGGCTGGCAGCGTCCCGAGCCGCCCGTCCTGGCCGCCGATGAGCTGGCCACCGTCCCAGCTCAGGACCATGACGATCCCAGTGCCCCGCTGCGGGTGATCGATAGCCTGTAGAGGTCCTGATGACCGAACGACGACACGAGCTTCGCCGGTATCCCTGGCAGGTCCGGGATTCTGGTCAGCTGCTGATCGTGGTGGCGGCCGGGGTGTGGCTGGTGGCCTCGGTCGCGCAGACCGCGGCGGACGGGGTGACCGGTCCCCGTATCGCGATCGCGTTCGGCGCGCTCATCGCGTTCGGCGAGGTGCTCCGGCTGAACCTGCCGGGTGACCGCGAGTCCGCCCCGATCGGGTTGGCGGGGGCGCTCGCGTACGCCCTGCTCATCCAGGTCGGGCATCATCAGGCTCAGCACAGTGCCCATCAGGTGGTGACCGTCACCGCCATCGGCATGATCGTCGGAGCGCTGCCGCACCTGGCCGTCGGCCGGCCGGCGCGGCTGAGCGGGATGGCCGTGCGCTTGCTTTGCGTCGCGTGCGTCGCCTACATCTTCCGCCCGCTCGCCGGGAATGCCGCCGTCGTCCGGGACGCGGGGCTCGCCTTCTCGCTGATGACGTCGCTGGCTATCGCCGCGCTGCTGCTCGAGGCGGTTCTCACCGCCCTGCTGCGGGTCGACGAGCAGCGGGCCAGGTTCAAGGTGGCCCTGGTGGACGAGATGCGCCTTCAGCTCCCGCTGGGCGCCGCCGTCGGGGCCTCGGCCCTGCTCATCGCGTTCGCCGCGGAGGTGATGGGCCTGGCCGCGCTGGCGGTGTTCACGGCTCCGCTGCTCGTCACCCAGGTAGCGCTCCGCCGGTACGCCGGGATCCGGGCGACCTACCTGCAGACCGTTCGCGCTCTGGCCAAGATCACCGAGATCGGCGGTTACGTCGAGCCCGGCCATTCCGAGCGGGTGAGCAGGCTCGCCGTTGCGGTCGGCCGTGAGCTCGGCATCCATGAGCCTCAGCTGCTCGAGCTGGAATACGCGGCGCTCATGCACGACATCGGGCAGCTGTCGCTGCGCGATCCGATCACCGGCGGAGCCACGATCTTCGTCTCGCCTCAGGATCAGCAGCGCATCGCCGCGCTTGGCGCCGATGTGATTCAGCAGGCGCAGGTCCTCGGTTCGGTGGCCGAGATCGTGCGGAGGCAGAACGAGCCCTATCGTGACATCGACCCGGCAACCGGAGGCTATCTCGATCATCCGGACGGCAAGCGGGACGGACCGCCGCTCAGCAGCCGCATCATCAAGGCGGCCAATGCGTTCGACGACATGGTGGGCAGCTCGCTGGATCCTGGCCGGGCGGCGGCGGCCGTGCACCAGCTGCGGCTGGACACGGCCCGCGAATATGACCCGGAGGCGGTCGAGGCCCTCAGCCGGGTCGTCAACCGAAGGTCAGTCATCCAGATGTGAGCTGTACTGTCTCGCTCGCTCTGTTGTCTCGCTCGCCTCCGGGGCGCTTTTAAGGCACTGCCTTCCTTCGTCGCTCGTTCCTCGCTCCTCAGTCCAGGCAGCGCCGCGCCCCTTTGGCTCGTGGGGGATTAGGCTGGCGGGATGCTTGATTCGGTGCTTGTCGCCAATCGCGGTGAGATCGCGCGGCGGGTGGTACGGACGGCCCGACGGATGGGGATCCGGGCCGTCGCCGTGTACTCCGACGCGGACGCGGACCTGCCGTATGTCCCCGAGGCGGACGAGGCCGTGCACATCGGCCCGGCGTCGCCTGCCCAGAGTTACCTGGATGCCGCGGCCATCCTCGACGCGGCCCGCAAGACCGGCGCCGCGGCCGTCCATCCGGGCTACGGTTTTCTCGCCGAGAACGCGGACTTCGCCCGCCAGGTCGTGGCCGCCGGCCTGATCTGGGTCGGCCCGGACCCGGCGGCGATCGAGCAGATGGGGGACAAGATCCGGGCCAGGAACCTGATGGAACGGGCTGGGGTGCCGGTGTCTCCGGGCAGCCGCGAGCCCGTCTCGGACGTGACCGCGGCCCTGGCCGAGGCGGACCGGGTCGGCTACCCCGTCATGGTCAAGGCGGCGGCAGGCGGCGGCGGGATCGGCATGGGCGTGGCCCAGGACCAAGCCGGCCTCCGGGCGGCGTTCGAGACGGCCAGGTCACGCGCCGAGCGGTTCTTCGGCTCGCCGGAGATCTTGATCGAGCGCTACGTCGAGCGCGCTCACCACGTGGAAGTCCAGATCCTGGGCTTGGCGGATGGCCGCGTGCTCGCCCTCGGCGAGCGCGACTGCTCGGTCCAGCGGCGCCATCAGAAGGTTGCCGAGGAGAGCCCGGCACCGGGTGTTTCGGCTGAGCTGCGGCAGCGGATGCTGGCTGCCGCGGTCCAGGCTGGGCAGGCGGTAGGGTACCGGGGGGCCGGGACCGTCGAATGCCTGGTTGACGCCGACACCGGTTCCTTCGTCTTCCTCGAGATGAACACCCGGCTGCAGGTCGAGCACCCCGTCACCGAACTCGTCACCGGCATCGACCTGGTCGAGCAGCAGTTCCTGATCGCGGCGGGCGAGCCGCCCTCCTTTGACACCGCGGCCGTCCGCCCCTCCGGGCACGCGCTCGAGCTTCGTGTCTACGCCGAGGACCCAGTCCGCTTCCTGCCCCGCCCGGGCAAGATCACCGAATGGGAAGAACCCACGGGTGAGGGCGTCCGGGTGGACGCCGGCTACCAGGCCGGAAACACCGTCACGCCGTTCTACGATCCGCTGCTGGCCAAGCTCTGCATCCACGGAGCCGACCGCGATCAGGCCCTGGCCCGGGCCCGGCAGGCGGTGGCCGACTTTCGCATCGCGGGGCCGAAGACCAACCTGCCCTTCCACGCGGATCTACTTGCTAGCACGGAGTTCACCAGCGGGAGTTACGATACGTCCCTGGTGAGCAAGCTGCGTCCCACCTAGGCACAACGCCAAACCAGCGGCGCCGGGCGGCATGGCCCGGGCGAACAGATGAGGAGTCACCAGTGGCTGAAGTCCGCGCGGAGATGGTCGCGAACGTGTGGAAGGTGGTCGCGGCGGAAGGCGACCATGTCGACGACGGCGACACCCTGGTAATCCTGGAGTCGATGAAGATGGAAATCCCGGTCCTGGCCGAAGGGCCGGGCGTGGTGACCAAAATGCACGTCGGTGAGGGCGATGTCATCCAGGAAGGTGACCTGATCGCCGTCATCAGCTGACCATTCGCTCACCGGTCCCCATGGCCGGGCAAGCGGGCGACCATCTGCCCGAGCGCGCCGATCCGCGGGCGCGAGGTGCCTGCCGTAGACATCTCGCCAGACGTCGATCACGCGTCCCCCGCGTCGGCCCGCGGCGGTCTCGCTTACAGGTGTACTGTACGTACAGTTCACTATCTGACTAGTAGGAGGCGCCGTGGCAACGTGGTTCATCACGGGGGCGGCGCGCGGACTCGGGTACGAGATGGCGCTTCACGCTCTCGAAGCCGGTGCCAATGTCGTTGCGACGGCACGGGGTCTAAGCCTGGTCGAGGCGGCGTTCGCCGCCGCTCCGGGCTTTTCCGAGCGACTCCTGCCGGTGGCTCTGGACGTCACCGACGAGAGTCAGGCAATGGCGGCGGTTGAAGCTGCCATCGCACGGTTTGGCTCCATCGACGTCTTGGTCAACAATGCTGGGCGAGGTCTGCTCGGTGCGGTGGAGGAGGCATCTGCCGCTGAGGTCGAGGCTGTGTTCGCGACGAACGTCTTCGGGCTCCTGAATGTGACCCGCGCCGTCCTTCCGCACATGCGAGCGGCGCGCTCCGGACATGTTCTCAACATCTCCTCCATGGGCGGGTTCGCGCAAGTCGCCGGCTGGGGCATATACGGGGCGACGAAGTTCGCCGTCGAGGGCCTGAGTGAAGCGATGCAGGCGGAGTTGTCTCCGCTCGGCATCAAAGTCACCATCGTCGAGCCAGGCAGTTTTCGCACGAGCTTCCTCGATGGCAGTTCCCTGCGCACCACGGCGAACGAGTTCCCGGACTATGCCGCGACCGCCGGCCGGGTGCGGCAGGGCGCCGCGACGAGCAACGGCGGTCAGGTCAATGACCCGGCCAGGGGCGCGGCGGCGATCTATGCCGCGGTGACGGCAGGGCAGCCGCCCATCCGTTTCCAGGTCGGACCGGACGCCGTCGCAATGGTGGAGAATAAGCTCATCCGCGTCCGCGACGAACTCGAGGCGTGGCGTTCCCTCGCGTCATCCACGCTCTTCACAGACACCGCTGATCCGAAATCGGCTTAGGTGCCGGTCGTGGGGACTATTTCACCGACGGTCGAGTCAATACCCTCTCGGAACAGCCGCACCCGGCGTGTCGTCCTGGACGCGACGGCGGCCCTCATGGCCGAAGGTGGGCTCGCCGCGACCACGATCGACGCGATCCGCGACCGGTCCGGGGTTTCCAAGACCACGATCTACAAGCACTGGCCGAACCGGTTGTGCGTGGCCGTCGACGCGTTCGCCGAACGCCTGGCCTCGGACGCGAGCCTGCCGGACACCGGTACGGCACGGGGCGACTTCCGCGAGCAGATCAGACGTCTCTCAGCGTTTTACGCCTCACCGGCTGGAAGTGTCTTCGCTCAGCTTCTAGCGAACGCCATGCAAGATCCTGTGGCCTCGGAGTGGCTCCAGACACGGTTCCTGGACAGTCGCCAGCGCGCCATTCAGGAATTGTGGGACCGGGCAGTCTCGCGCGGCGAGGTTCAGAAAGACATCGATCCCGACCTCGCGATGGACCTCGTGTTCGGGCCCGTCATGTGGCGGCTCGTAAGCGGACGGCGCCCCCTGACCGAGGACGATGCGGACGCGATCGTGAACTCAGTCCTGAACGGGCTTCGAGCGACAACCGGTTAGGGTGCTCCTTCCGGAGGCGGCGCGCCAACCGGCGCCGCGAAGGAACCGGGATGGTGCTGCGATTTCCCTTCGGCCAGCAGCACCCGGTCGGTCAGGTAGGCAAGCTCGCCCAGCGTGGCTTCGCCACGCTTGATCGCTTCCGTCACCAGGTCCAGGCACCTTGGCTGGAACGCTGAGTCCTGGTCAGCGGTTCAAGTGTGTGTCGCGCTATGATACTAGTGTGGATAGCACCAGCCCCATCGTGGAGATCGATCCCTCGAGCTCGGTACCGCTCCATGAGCAGGTCGCGGCCGCCGTCCGGCGTGCGATTGCCGACGGTGAAGTGCTGTCGGGCGAACGGCTCCCGCCTGCCAGAGACCTGGCAGCGGTCCTTGGCGTCAACGCCAACACGGTGTTCCGGGGACTGCGCACGCTGCGAGACGAGGGGCTAGTCGAGTTCCGGCGCGGGCGGGGTGTGACGGTGAGCGGCATCGGGCCCGAACGCAGCGTCGTGGTGGCGAAGGCGCGTGAACTGGTCACGCTAGCCCGGCGCTACGGTTACCGGCCAGAAGAGCTGGCAGAGATCATCGCGAAGGTGCTGTAGGAGACTAGCCGTGAAGAGCGCAGCTGTGGTGCCTACGCCGGCCCCGGATGCCGAGGCGCTGATCAAGGAGGCGCGGCGGCGCCAGCGCAGGCGCTACGCGGCCACCGGTGTCGCCGTGGTGGCTGTGCTCGCCGCGGCGCTGGGCGCGTTCGCCGGTTCGCACGGAGCCAGCAAGCCGGGGCAGGCGAGCCAGCCTCGGCCCAGGGCCGCGGCCGGGCACTCCATCGGCCCGCATGTACCCGGCCCCATCCCGGGCAGCGTCAACACGACAGTGCTGATGTGGCCGGCGGCCGCGGGGCAGGACGGCGTGATCGACCTCGACAATCTGCGCACCGGACAGCGCGGGCAGGCTACCCCGGTTGTCGACCCCGGCGAAAACCAGCCGATCATGCTGATCGGCGGCTGGATCGTCTACGTCAGCGGTAACAGCGTCTGGGCCACCAATGCGGCGACAGACAAGACGCGGGTGCTCGGCAGAACGCTGGCATTCGCCTCGTCCGCCGCGCCAGGCGACGCCTGGCTCGAATATGGCTACTACGAGCCCAGCACGGCCGCGGTCACGGTTCGGTCCGTCCCGGTGGCTGGCGGCCGGGCCGGGCCGCCGGTCACCCTGCCCAGGGGAACTCAGCTGATCGCCGGAACGGACGCTGGCCTGCTGCTGGAGCCACGCTTTGGCGGGGTGAGAGGCCCCTTCTGGCTATGGACTCCCGGTACCGCGCCGAAGGCGCTGCCCTATTCCTCGTCCGCCGAAGGTTTCGCTGTCAGCCCGCGGCTAGTCGCCTATGGCAGTAACTGCGCGAACCCGTCGACGGCGCAGAACCTTAGCTACGGGGATAACTTCGGCTACTACGCCTGCAGGACCCTGCGAGTGTTCGATGTCGTCACCGGCAGGCTCCGGTCGTTCGCGGCGCCGGCCGGAACGACCGGATGGGCGCCGACCCACGGAGGTAACTGGGCCTGGTCTGTCAGCGAGATAGCACCGTCAGGCCAGATGATGGCGGCCGAGGCAGTGGTTCCGCCCGATAGCCAGGGCACCGCCCGCGTATTCATCCTTCACCTGACCGGCCGGGACACCCAGGTGACAGCAGTCCCGTCGTCGGCTGCCTTCCTCCTGTCCGTGACCGCATGGTCGCCAGACAGCTCGTGGCTCTTCTACCAGGGACCCGGTCAGAAGATGTGGGCCTACCAGGTGACCACCGGGCAGGCACGCTCGTCCACCACAACGTGCTGCCAGTACGCCGTGATGGCCACGATCAGCAGCCGGCCCGGCTGATGCGCCGGTTCCGGCGGCACCGCCAGCTTGGCCGGGACGACTGCGGCCAGCCGCTCGCCGTGCTCGGTGAGATAAACGACCTGGCCGCGCAGCGTCGTGCGCCGCATCCGTCACCTCGCGCGGTACCGCGACTCGCGCCCCGAACCGGGAAGGGCGCCGTCATCGCTGGGTACAGCTGTTCCGGCCCGGTCTCTACAGGAGGCTGTGGGCCACAAGGCCTGCTACTGGCCGCAGGCCCACTGACCCGGGCTCATCGCGGGGCGTAAGCGATCTCGGTAAACGGCCAGGCGGTCCGTAGCCACTCCGAGACGGCTTCGTACACGGGCACGTCAAGATCGGCCCGGTCAGCCCGGACCCACGACAGGACGCGAGCTCCCGGCTCGCCCTTCCGCGGATAGACATAGACGCATCCGACGATCTCACCGCTGCCGCTGGCCAGCACCGTATACGTGAAGCCCTTTCGGCCCGCGAAGTCCGACGCGTGTCCTTGCAGGTCGGCTAGATTATCAGCCAGCGTCATCTCGGGCCTGGGCCACGACCTGCCCTGCATTCCCGGGGTGGACCTGATGTGGTCGATGCTCGACATCCAAGCCCGGTAGTCATCCTCGTTATGCTCCGGACCCAGCGGCTCCAGCCGGAACGCGGCGGTGACAAGCTCACGCGGCACGACGAAGTCATCGGGGACAAAGGATGCTTCGCCGGTCACCTAGCCCACCTCCAGAACTCCTATCACCCTAGCCCACCGGCACCTGACCGGATCTCGCCTCCCTGACGTCCCACGCCGGACGTACACTGCCCGCGCACCGCGCATACACCAACAAGCCCGGAAGAGCCACCTTGGCTAAATCCCCCCACCGTCCAGCTGGCTCAGCGCGGCGTCTCATGATCGAAGCCACGTATCCGATCTGACCTCCCGCCGTTGCCGGGAAGTGGCCCACCAGGACCGGCCAGCGCCCGCATGGATACGCTCGCCGCGCGGCCTCATGCGAGAATGGCAGCGTGCCAGGACTGTGGGGCATAACCCCCCGCGAGAGCGTGCGGGGTGAGTGTGAGTGTCGCGGCGAGGAGGCCGTCGTCGCTGGCTGCCTCGATGTCCTCACTGGCCGCAACGTTGATGAGCGGTTGCTGAGGGTCCTGGGCGGGCCTGCGGCCGAGCAGGTGCTGGATGGCCGAGAGGGCGGGACCGCTGGTTACTGGCCGCGGGTCTGGGCAAGTCGGGGGCTGCTCTACGCCTGGAACGAGACGGCGACCGCTGCCGTCGTCCTGGCCGCCTCGGACGAGGCTTGGCGAGTGCGCGAAATGGCCGCCAAAGTCATCGCCAGCCACCGGATCGATGATGGGCTAGATGCCGTGATCAGGCTCAGAGGAGATCCGGTCCCCAGAGTCCGAGTGGCGGCCCAGCGCGCAATCGCGGTCCTGACTGCGGCCGGTGCGTGAGCCTCGCCGAGCCTGGCCGAACGTACCCGTCCTGGCCGGATGGGCGGCCTAGGGCCCGGTCTCTCCCGCTCCGGACACGGCTGGGCGCGGCGGCCAGCGGTCCCGAACGGCCCGCTTGTCCGGATCCGTGACTCCCGGTACCAGAAGAACGCTCCCAGTCGCCGCGGCGATCACGCCGCCCGCCACCAGTGTGGCCCGCACGCCGAAGGCCGCGACCGCCGCCCCGGCGGCGGTCACCCCGAGCGGGGTGACCGCGAAGGAGAACAGCCAGTCCACCGAGGAGACGCGTCCCAGCAGGTCTGAAGGCGTTTCCTGCTGGAGCAGCGGGAACCACGCGATGTTCCCGTAGGTCGCCAGTCCCCATGTTAGGCCCGCGAACACGACCGACAGCCACAGCCAGGGAGCGAGCCCGACCAGCGCGGCGCACGTACCCGCGGCCGCCCATGACATCCAGATAGCGAGCACCCGTCGGCGCGGGGTCCGCAGCCGCCCGGCCGCGAGCGCCGCGGCCGCCCCGCCGCCGCCGCTGGCCGCGTACAAGACGCCGAGCGCGACCGGTCCGGCGTGGAAGATATTCCTGGCGAGCAGCGCCTCCAGAACGTAGAACGGCGCGAAGCAGGCCAGGTTGGCGATCCCCAACGCGGCCATGCTGCACCCGAGCCAGCGTTGTGAGTAGCAGAACCGCAGACCGTCCGTCACCCCGGCCAGAAGCCCCGGGCCGACCGGCTTCGTCCTCGGCGTCCCGCGCATCGCCGCAAGGCAGGCGGCGCTCACGGCGAAGCTGGCGCCGTCGATCGCGAACGCCCAGCCGGTTCCCGCGACCGCCGAGATCAAGCCGCCCGCCAGCGGCCCCAGCAAGAACAGCGCCAGCGACTCGCTCAGCGACGACAACGAGCTGGCCCGGTGGAGGAGTTCGCCGGGCAAGATGTCGGGGACGATCGCGGTCGCGGCCGGCTTGAAGAACGCGGTGGCGATGCCCAAGATGACCGCGATCAGGGCCAGCTGCCACAAGCGCGCTTGCCCGGCGGCGATGAGGAAGGCCATAACCGACACCGAAACGCCGCAGGCCGCATCCGATGCGAGCATCACCAGGCGCCGGGGGAACCGGTCGACTATCACGCCACCGATGAGAAGGAAAATACCCGTCGAGACAGCCCTGAGGCTGATCACCAGCGCCAGGCCCAGCGGATTCCCGGTCAGACGGAGGATTTCCAGCGGCAGGGCCACCATGAAGATGCCGTTGCCGGCCAGAGATACAGTCTGCCCGGCCCATAGCAGCGCAAAGTTCCGGTGCCGGAGGACGGCACGACCGGGCGGCTGCTCCGCGGGTTCGTGCATCGTCATCTGGATGGAGGCGCTCCCGTCAGCACCGCGGCCGATACCACGCCGGGTGATCATCCGCCGCAGCCACCTAGTACCCAGCGCGGCATGCTGACCAGGCGCCGGACACCTGGGCAGCGCGTGATCCTACCCGGATCCGCGCTCCCGCCCGGACTTCACTCCCCGTGCCACGCGAACCTGGCACGTGGCCAGATCATGACGAGCGACGCCGTCCGCCCAGGGCCTGAGCGGACGACGCGCGCCAGGTCAGCCGCCGCTGTGCCCCGCGGGGAACTGGGGCTTGCTGGTCGGGCTCTGCGGCTTCGTCGCTTGCATGGTGTGGTTATACATCGAACTACATGGCCCTGTAAATAGCCCGGCGGCCCGCCGCTGTAGACGATCACCCATGCCATGACAACAGTAACGGCCCACGATAATCATTTCGAAGCCTGGTCGGCTACCCAGGTCCCTCCGCCAGCCACCGGGATGGTACGCAGGAACCGATGGGTGCTGCACTCTGCCGGGAAGCCTGGGTGTTGAGCCTGGGCAGGCTGTCACAGCCATGCGCTCCCAGTCGGCCGCAAGCGGCAACCGGCCGCAAGCGGCAACCGGCCGCAAGCGGCAACCAGCCGCAGCTGGCCTAGACGCCGCTGGTCGAGCGGGGGTAGGCGATCTCCGGATCGGTGACCACGTTGACCAGGTAGGGGGCGTTGGCGGCGAAGGCGCGCTGCAGCGCGGGCCCGATGCCCGCGGCCGTGGTGACGAGCTCGCCCGCGCCGCCGAGGGCCCGGACCACCTCGTCGTACCGGCACCCCGGCTGCAGGTCGGCCGCCACGTCGTAGCCGTACAGGGCGCGCATGGGGTGCCTCTCCAGGCCCCAGCCGCCGTTGTTCCCGCAGATAATGACGACCGGCAGCCGATGCCGGACCAGCGTGTCGGCGTCCATCAGCGAAAACCCGGCCGCCCCGTCGCCGAGCAGCAGCACGACCTGCGCGGCCGGGCGCGCGATCCGGGCCGCGATCGCGTACCCCAGGCCGGTGCCCAGGCAGCCGAACGGCCCGGGATCGAGCCATCCGCCGGGACGTGCGGGCTCGAGGTACTTGCCCGCGAACGAGACGAAATCTCCGCCGTCGCCGATGACCACCCCGTCGTCGTCGAGGACCTTGAGCAGCTCGCCGTAGATACGGGCGGGATGCACCGGCGAGGCGTCGCTGGCCAGCAGCGGAGCATCGGCCGCGTCAGCGGCCCTGACCGCATCGGCGAGCCGCGGTCCCCAGTCCGGGTCCGCCCCCGTCGGCGCCCGGCGCCCGGCCGCCGGATGGTCGGCCAGCTGCGCCGTCAGTTCGGCGAAGAAGGCGGTCAGGTCACCCGCGGCGCAGGCCGCGAGCTCGACATGGGTCGCGATCCCGCCGGCTTCCTCGGCCACGTGCACGACCCGGGCGGGTGCGTCTTGGGGGCCGAACGAGCCGTACCCCAGCCGGAAGTCAAGCGGCGTGCCCACCACGATGACCAGGTCAGCGGTCCGCAGCGCCAAGGACCTGGCCCGCGTCACCAGCAGGTCATGTCCGCCGGGCAGCACCCCGCGGGCCTGCCCGTTGGCGATCACCGGCAGCTGCAGTGCCTCGGCCGCCTGCCGCGCCGCGTCTTGCGCGCCGCCCAGCCAGACGTCCGACCCAAGGATGAGCACCGGCCGCCGCGCCTCCCGCAGCAACGCCGCGATCTGGCCGACATCCCCGGCATCCGGAGCCAAGTCCCCTGCCGGAGCACTGCGAACCGAAGCGTCCGGGACATCGGCTTCGGCCTGCCCGTAGATCGCCTCCAGCGAGATGTCGAGGAACACCGGCCCGCGGTGCGGGCTCAGCGCCAGCCGGAAGGCCTCGTCGACCGACTCCGCGACCTTCGCCGTCTCGTGGCAGGTCCAGGCCCGTTTGGTGACCGGCGCGAGCAGCGGCGGATGGTCGATCTCCTGCAGGCTGCCCGTGCCCCAGCGGTAGTCAGGCGCGCGTCCCGCGAGCACCACGACCGGTGCCCCGTTGAACCACGCGGTTGTCACCGCGCTGACCGAGTTGGTGACGCCTGGGCCCGCGGTCACCGCGGCCAGCCCGGGTGCCCTGGTCAGCCGCGCGGTCGCCTCGGCGGCGAAGACCGCGGTCTGCTCGTGTCGGACGTCCACCAGCCGCAGCGGCGGGTCGGTCGTGACCGCCGCGTCATAGAGCGGGAACACGTGCCCGCCGGACAGCGTGAACAGTGCCGACACGCCGTAGCGGCGTGCCGCCGCGAGCGCCAGCGCTCCGCCGTGACCAGATACCCGCACCACGGAAGCGACGTTACCAGCCAGTAAGCCGCAGTCGGCCGCGAACCTCAAGGAACCTTCGAACTCAAGGAGCCTCAAGGAACCCCCTAACCTCAAGGAGCCTTAAGGAACCCGCGAACCTCAAGGAACCCTCCCGCTGGCCGTGCCGAAGCTGACCCCGGCGTTAGCGGGGACGGGGGCATCGGCCGGGTCGGCCGTGTACTGGCTCGGCAGGGTCTCGTCCGCGCCCTGGGGTACCTTGGCGGCCCGCAGGATCACGGTCAGGATCACCGCGATGATGACGTTGATGAGCACCGCGGTGAAGCCGATGTAGACCGTGTGGCCGAGCTCGATGTCGGAGGACGAAGCCCAGTGCGACGCGGTAGGGGAGGCCGAGTTGTACGCGGCGACGGTGCCGAACACCATTCCCGCCAGCCACCCGGTCAGCAGCGCCCAACGGTCGAACCAGCGGCTGAACAGGCCGGCCACCAGCATCGGGAAGACCTGCAGGATCCAGACCCCGCCCAGCAGCTGAAGGTTGATGGCGAAGGTGTGCGGCAGCTCGACCGCGAAGTACAGCGCGCCGAGCTTGACCACGAGCGAGGCCCACCTGGACACCCGGGTCTCCAGCGCGGGGCTGGCGTCGGGCTTGAAGAACTCCCTGAAGATGTTGCGGGTGAATAGGTTCGCCGCGGCGATGGACATGATCGCGGCGGGGACCAGGGCGCCGATGATGATGCCCGAGAAGGCGATCCCGGTGAACCAGCTGGGGAACATGTGCTGGAACAGGTACGGCACCGCGAGCTGGGAGTTGCCGCCCGCCTTCTTGATGTTGGCCACGGTGGTCTTGTCGGCGATCGCCATATAGCCGAAGAGCGCGATCAGCGCGAGCAGCACCGAGTAGAGCGGGAGGAACGCCATGTTGCGCTTGATCACGGAACGCCGCTTGGACGCCAGCGTCCCGGTAATCGAATGCGGGTAGATGAACAGCGCCAGGGCGGAGCCCAGCGCCAGCGTGGCGAAGTCGAGCCGGGTGCTGCCGATCGCCTTCGAGGTCGGGATGAACGTTCCGTATGGCTTCTTCGTCGCCGGGTTGATCGAGGCGAAATGGGTCTGCGCAACGCCGAAGATATGCCCCCAGCCGCCCAGCCTGGTCGGGATATAAAACACCGCGACGATGACCATCAGGTAGACGAGCGTGTCTTTGACAAAGGCGATGAGCGCGGGCGCGCGCAGCCCGGAGACATAGGTGAAGACGGCGAGTACCACAAACGCGATGAATAGCGGCAGATCCTTGACGAACGTGCTGCCCGAAGAGGTGCCTACGCCCATCACGGTGAGGACCGCCTGGATGCCGACGAGCTGCAGGGCGATGTAGGGCATCAGCGCCAGGATGCCGGTGAACGCGGCGGACAGGGCGAGGCCGCGGGAGCCGTACCGGCCGCGGATGAAATCGGCGGGCGTGATGTAGTTGTGCACCCGGGAAACCGACCAGAGCCGGGGCAGGAAGATGATCACGATCGGGAAGACCATGATCGTGTAGGAGACGGCGTAAAAGCCGATGGCACCGGAGCCGAACACCAGCGCGGGCACCGCGATGAACGTATACGCGGTGTACAGGTCGCCGCCGAGCAGGAACCAGGTGACGAACCCGCCGAAGCCGCGTCCGCCGAGTCCCCACTCGTTCAGGTGCAGCATGTCCTCGGCCCGCCGCCAGCGCGCCGCCGCGAAACCGACCCCGGTGACCACCAGGAACAAGACGACGACGATCGTAAACGTGACCGCGTTGACGTGGCTCACTCGGTCACCTCACTCACGTCCGGGCCGGCTCCGGCTGGACCGGCTCCGGCCGGCGGCCGCAACCGTTTCTGCAGCGCGATGACGATCAGGAGCGCGACCGAGACCGCGGGCATGTATACCAGCAGGTAGAAATAGAAGAAGGGGAAGTCGCCGATCTTCGGGGTGATCCGGCTGTATATCGGCACGTACAGCGAGAAGAAGATCGAGGCGATGATCAGCACGGCGATGACCGCCGAGGTGACCGGGTGGGCGGCGATCGGGGCCCAGCGGGCCTCGGCCTGGCCGGAACTCCCCGGCCTATCAGCTGACCTATCGCGGGACCTGTCGGGCGGCTGACTCATTGTCTTCCTCTCCGCAGAGGTCGGCCCTTCCCAGCGTGACTGATGTCAATAAGTTGCATCTATGTTGCGCCCAATGCCGCGAATAGGCAATGCCCCGCGGACGTCGCCGGCGAATTGTGGTCCACTCGCTTGCGGAGACCTACTTCAGCTCATTCTCACTTAATGAGGATGTTAATCAGTTTGATCGGTGAAGCTACCGCCGAACGCGGCGGACAGGCCGGCCCGGGCCGCGACCAGGAAATCAGCCTGGCCCAGCCGGCCCGCGCCCGAACCGATGGCGCCCGCCAGCGGGCCTCCGGCGAGGGTAACCAGGTCGATACGGTTGGCGCGGTCGGCCAGGCCAGGATCGGCGGGCCAGGCGCCGATGACGACCCCGGCCAATCTCAGCCGGCGGCGGGCCAGCGCTTCCAGGGTGAGGGCGGTGTGGTTGAGGGTGCCGAGCCCGGAGGTCGTGACCACCAGGACCGGGGCGGCCAGCATCGCGGCCAGGTCCGCGATCGTGGTGCCCGCGGCGTCGTAGCGGACGAGCAGGCCGCCGGCGCCTTCGATGAGGATCAGGTCCGCGTCGAGCTGTTTGACGAAGACGGCGGCCGCGGCGAGGTCGAGCGGCGGAAGGCCAGCGACCCGCGCGGCCGCCTCGGGCGACAGCGGATCTGCGAACCGCGCGAGTTCGTAGGTGTCGGTGACGCCGGACAGGCGGCGGACGATGTCGAGGTCGCCGGACGGTCCGGGCGGCTCGCCGGTCTGCACGGGCTTCACCACCGCGACCCGAAGCCCGCTGGACGCGGCCAGAGCCGCGACGGCGGCGGTGGCCACGGTCTTGCCGACGTCGGTACCGGTGCCGCTGACCACGAGCACCGAAGGAAAAGGCTCCGCCTTCACCGGCGGAGCCTGGTCACGAACTTGTACCGGTCACCCCGGTACCACGATTGGGCCCATTCCACCGGCTCGCCGGTGACGTCGAACGCGTGCCGGGACAGCAGCAGCAACGGCAGCCCGGCGTCCACCCCGAGCAGCTGCGCGT